>OJOH01000039.1_pt1 | contig 118712 bp, 136 predicted proteins | sample 1598201 | NCBI WGS metagenome assembly OJOH01 (sample SAMN03922462, study PRJEB24848) | human gut metagenome | isolation source: stool sample | host: Homo sapiens | place: Germany | collected 2009-11 | reverse complement strand
GGAGCAATCCTACCGCTCGATGCTCCGAATACTCGGATACTAAATCCGAACGCCCCGACGGGCGCGTGCAATACACCGCACAGACAATCCCCCTAAATCCCCCTTTGAGAAGGGGGACTTGCTTCGGGCGACCTGTTCGCCAGGGAGCAATCCTACCGCTCGATGCTCCGAATACTCGGATACTAAATCCGAACGCCCCGACGGGCGCGTGCAATACACCGCACAGACAATCCCCCTAAATCCCCCTTTGAGAAGGGGGACTTACACTTCGGGCGACCTGTTCGCCAGGGAGCAATCCTGCCGCTCGACGCTGCGCATACTCGGGTATTAAGCCGCATATTCCGCCACTAAAAAATCCACCTCTCTCAAGGTGGATTTTTTAGTGGCATTCGGCCGGATCGCTACCGCAAATAACGCCAGGCAATCAGCAGTAATGCAATGACAAAAAACGAGAGAAAGACGATATTGCCTATCACCTCCCGGAAACGAACCGACCGGGCGGACTCCCGAGACAATTCATCACCCCGGCGGACACGGACGATCACACAGCCGATCCGGATCGCCACAACCAGCATGAGTCCCGTAACGATGAAATCAACCAAGAAATCCGCCGTATTCCGCGGAACGAACCAACTCGCGATGAGCAGGAGAAACCCGACGCTCACGCCCCAATCGACCCACTTGTCCCCAAAAATGGCTTGCAGATATTTATACGACTGCATAGTATCCGTCTCTTTCATCTTGCTTCCCGATATTTCGCACTGTATGAAGCGACACCCACGCCGATACATACAGCATATTTATCTTCTGTAAGAATAACTGTTAGCGGGATGTCAGGCTCGCCGTCTCCCTCCCGGTCTCCAGTTGGATCATCAAAACCCGTACAAGCGCTTATACAAATATAAATATTCAATTACACATTTCAACTAAAAACAATCCGCTATTTCACATAATAGATAAAAAACTTCGCGACAATTCCGGCCGAAACGGTCTCGATTCCGGGGAAAATTTGTATATTCGCCGAAACTTTCGAACTTCTACCCTGCTATGAAATTTGCCTTGCGGGCCCCGATTCTGAAATATACGCTCTTCGGCATGTTGTTTCTGAACAGCCCGGCACAGGCTTCGGAACCGCGTTCGAAGCGAATGGAAAAATCGGCGGCCGAAGTGATTGCGGCGGACAGCGCAGCGATCCCCAAAGGCTGGGACAACGACTGCCGCGCAAGCTACAAAGCCGGATACGAGGCGGGATACCGAGCCGGATACCTCCATGGGCGGCGGACGGCGACGCAACCCCACAGTTCCAGGCGGGCGTCAGCCACCCGCTACGCCGACGGATCAATCGTCCCGACCCGCGATACGACCGCTTCCGGGCGTCGTTTCATGCACCGCATCGGCGCGGAGTTCCGCCCCGAATACATCTTCCCGACCAACCCCTTCGTCGAAGGCGAGAACCGCACCGGACAGCCCATCGACCTCTCCCTCTCGGGACACCTCCGCTACTCGTTCCAGTTCCGTCCCGGATCAATCCCCGACCAAATTTACGGCGGCGCCTATCAGGGCATCGGGGCCGCTTACTACGACTTCGGAAACCCCGACGAACTCGGAAACCCGATCGTCGTCTACCTGTTCCAGGGCGCGCGCATCGCACGGATCAGCCCGCGGCTGTCGTTCAACTATGAATGGAATTTCGGCCTCTCGTTCGGCTGGAAACCCTACGACGACGCCGTGAACCCCCTCAACAAGATGATGGGTTCGAAGATGAACGCCTATCTCAACGCCGATTTCTTCCTCGACTGGCGCGTCACGCGCGAGGTGGACTTCACGGCGGGCCTGAGCCTCACGCACTTCTCCAACGGCAACACCAAATTCCCCAACGCGGGACTCAACGCCGTGGGACTGCGCGCGGGCCTAACCTACAATTTCGGACGGAAGTCGGCCGAAATGGCCCCGCGGACGGTCTGCCCCGCATTCCCGCGCCATTTCAGCTACGACCTCACGTTCTTCGGCTCGTGGCGGCGCAAAGGCATCGAAGTGGGCGACAAGCAGTATGCCGCGCCGGATGCCTACACGGTTCTGGGATTCAACTTCGCCTCGATGTATAACTTCGGCTACAAGTTCCGTGCAGGCGTGTCGCTCGACGGCGTGTACGACGGCAGCGCCAACATAGCCATCGCCGACCAGATCGTGGAGATGGGCAGCAGCGCCGACCTGGCGGTGGAGAAACCCGGCGTCGACAGGCAGCTGGCGCTCGGCGTCTCGGCCCGTGCCGAGTTCGTGATGCCCTATTTCAACATCGGGGTCGGTCTGGGAACCAACTTCCTGCACAAGGGCGGCGACCTGAAGGCCTTCTACCAGATGCTCACCCTGAAGGTGGCCGTGACGCGCAGTTCCTACGTCCACATCGGTTACAGTCTCCGCGATTTCCACATGCCCAACTTCCTGATGCTGGGCGTCGGATACCGGTTCAACAACAAATACCCGCGGCACCGCTGAACAATTCACAATTCACAATTCACAATTCACAATTCACAATTCACAATTCACAATTCATAATTCACAATTATTTAGTTTGCTGACGTAAATATCGTGCAATTGTTTCAGCGAAGCCGAAATTGCGCATTTTACGTTCCCCCTAAACTCCGAAAAGAAAGACGAAGGGCTTGGCCGATTTCCGGAATTTCGCCGTGGCGTCGCCCGCATAGGTCTGCCCGCCGGCAAGCGTGAGGGTGCGCTCGCCGCTGCCCTCCGAAAAGTCGATCGCCGCCAGGTCGACCCAAAAGGTCTCCATGGCCAGCGTCGGTTCGAAATAGTAGACCCGGTTCTTCTGGTCGCAGACCGTGCGCCAGCGCGTCGAGGCGATGTGCGGCTTGTCGGGCGTGGAGATGCCGTAGGGAACCGAGACGTTGCGCATGACCGACATCACGGCCGGCACGGCGATCTTCGGGTCGGAGGTCTGCACGACGGCGTCGATGTAGAACGACGCCCGCACGAAGCGGTCCGAAGCGCGGTTGGTCCCCGGCAGCATCGTCAGGCCGCCGATCTGCCGCCAGTAGCCGAGAATCGCCAGCTGGTCGTCGTAAAAGGGCGAATTGGTCATCACCTGACACTGCCGTCCGTGGTGGATTTCCAGTTTGCCGTCGCGATACTCGAAGATCGCGCTGTCGCCCGAAGGATCGGAAATCGCCAGGTGGAGCCGCGACTGCACGCCGTTGGGCAGGTCGGGAGCGTCGATGCGGAACTTCTCCTTCGAAAGTTCGGCCACGGCCTCGTCCACGGTGGCGAAATTGTCGAGCACATACTGCGTCCAGACGCTCAACCCCATGACGGGGCGCGTGTCGCCGGGACGTTCGTAGACCGACTCGGGCAGGAACAGCAGGTTGGCGACCAGCCCGGCTTCGTTCATGCCGTCGGTGATGCCGATGTCGTAACCGGCGGCCGAGAGCGACCCGTATTTCGAGGTCCAGAAGACGGTCTTGTCCGTGTTCGCACCGCGACGCACGACGCCCCGCGGGAAGATGTAGAGGTTGGTGAGCGGATCTTCGCGCCAGTCCATCGTCCGGCCCGTGACGGTCATGCCGTCGGGTCCGAGGTAAACGGCGCGGGTGCAGGCTTCGGCCTGCGGAGGGAAGACGGCCAGCGCAGCGGCGCACAGCATCGTCAGGAAAGGTGTTTTCATAGACTGCGAAAATTTTGGAATCACACGTCGTCCGCTTCAAATCGGATGCTAAACCCGCATTTCCGGAGGAAATAAATTTGATCTTTCGCGCAGGTTGCCTTATCTTTGTGGAAAATTGACTTTCCCGACATGAAACCCTTTCTGCGCATTCTCCTGCCGGCCGCCGTGTGCGGCCTGCTGCTGGGCGCCTGCACGCAGCGGCAGACGACCCTGAAATTTATGAGTTACAACATCCGCAACGGCCGCGGCATCGACAATGTTCAGGATCTCGGCCGCGTGGCGGAGATCATCAACCGCACGGCCCCCGACATCGTGGCCCTTCAGGAACTGGACAGCGTGACCGGACGCATGGCCGGACGCTTCATCCCCGGGGAGCTGGGTGAAATGACGGGCATGCACGCCCGTTTCTGCCGCGCCATCGACTACGACGGCGGCGCCTACGGCGTCGGCCTGCTGTCGCGCGACGAACCGCTCGCCGTGCGCCGCATCCCGCTTCCGGGACGCGAAGAGTCCCGCGTACTGTTCGTCGCCGAGTTTCCCGACTACGTGGTCTGCGTCACCCACCTCTCGCTTACGCCCGAGGACCAGCGCGCGTCGCTGCCGATCATCCGCACGGTCACCGACACCTGCCGCAAACCGGTGCTGCTGGCCGGGGACTTCAACATGAAGGTCGCCAAAACCGTCCTCGACGGGCTGGGCGGCACATTCCGGCCCCTTTCGGACACCACGCAGATGACCTTCCCGTCCGACAAGCCCTCCATCCGCATCGACTACATCCTCGGCCGCGGACTGCCCGAATCGGCCGTCGTCACCGAGCGGCAGGTGGACACCTCGACCGTCGCCTCGGACCACTGTCCGCTGTGGGTGTCGCTCGCGTGGAAAAAGTAGCCGACCCCTGCGTTACGCAAATCGCAGGCGCAATACGGACTTTTCCGCGGCCTTAAGGAGGTAACGCCCCTTTTATCAGCCGGAAGGTTTTACAGACCCGCACGCAACCCAGGTTTGCAACCATCCGGCTTTTTCGTACCTTTGGGGTCGTAACGACCCTTTTAGCAGCCGGAAGGTTTTACGGAGCCGCACGCAATCCGGTTTTGCAGCCATCCGGCTTTTTCGTACCTTTGTATAAAACCAGATACCGATGCAGATCACCAAAGCCGAATTCAAATGCTCGTCCGAGCGCATTTCGCAGGTCCCGAAGGACGACCTGAAAGACATCGCCTTCATCGGGCGCAGCAACGTCGGAAAGTCGTCGCTCATCAACATGCTCACAGCCCGCACAGGGCTGGCCAAGGTGTCGGGGACGCCCGGAAAGACACGTCTCATCAACCACTTCCGCATCAACGATGCCTGGTATCTGGTCGACCTGCCCGGCTACGGCTACGCCCGCACGTCGAAAACACAGCGCAGCGAGTTTTCGAAACTGATCACCGACTACGTCATCAAGTGCGAGAAGATGCACTTCCTGTTCGTGCTGGCGGACATCCGCCTCGAACCCCAGAAGATCGACCTGCGGTTCATCGAGATGCTGGGCGAAAACGGCATCCCCTTCGGCATCATCTTCACCAAGGCAGACAAGCTCTCGAAAACCCAGCGCGAAAAGAGCGTGGAACGGTTCCGGACCGCACTCGCCCAGCAGTGGGAGGAACTGCCGCCGATGTTCGTCTCCTCGTCGGAAAAGGCCGTGGGGCGCGAGGAGATCCTCGACTTCATCGGCGAATGCCTGCGACAGAACTGACCCCTGCCGTCACGCAACGGGAAGAAACGTCCCGGGGCTACGGAATGAAAACCGGGCCGCAGCGGAAAAGTTTAACCGAATGTTGAAAAAACACGCCCGCCCGGGCGTGTTTTTTCATCGTATTGTTCTATATTTGCAACGTCAAAAAAATCCTCGAAATCTATGGCTATCCACAAAATCAAAATTTTCACCGGTCGCGATTCGGAGTATCTGGCCAAAAAGATCGCCGCGAGCTTCGGCACGACGCTCGGACAGTCGGAAGTCCTGCGCTTCAGCGACGGCGAATTCCAGCCCTGCTACAACGAGTCGATCCGCGGCTGTACGGTCTTTATCATCCAATCGACCTTCCCGCCCTCGGACAACCTGATGGAACTGCTGATGATGATCGACGCCGCGCGCCGCGCCTCGGCCCATCAGGTCGTGGCCGTGATGCCCTACTTCGGCTGGGCGCGTCAGGACCGCAAGGACCGTCCCCGCGTGCCGATCGGCGCCAAGCTGGTAGCCAACATGCTGATGGCCGCAGGTGTCGACCGTGTGATGACGATGGACCTGCACGCCGACCAGATCCAGGGATTTTTCGACGTTCCGGTCGACGCCCTCTACGCCAGCGGCATCTTCGTGCCCTACATCAAGAGCCTCAACATCGAAGACCTCTCGATCGCAGCGCCCGACATGGGCGGCGCCAAGCGGGCAAACACCTATTCGAAACTGCTCGGCACGCCGATCATCATTTCGCACAAGGAGCGCGCCAAGGCCAACGTCGTGGGCAAGATGACGGCCATCGGCGACGTCGAAGGCCGTAACGTGCTGATCGTCGACGACATGATCGACACGGCCGGTACGATCTGCATGGCCGCCGACATGCTCATGTCGCGCGGCGCAAAGAGCGTCCGCGCGGCCATCACCCACCCGGTGCTCTCCGGCCCGGCCTACGAGCGCATCAATGAAAGCGCGCTGGAGGAGGTGATCGTGACGGACACCATTCCGCTCAACCCCAACAAGGACCTGCACAAATTCACCGTCCTGTCGGTCGCCGACCTCTTCGCCGACGTCATCGAGCGCGTGCACAACTACAAGGAAATCTCGTCGATCTTCTCCAAATAGGAGAACCGGCTTCCAGCCAAAAAAATTCCCCGGAACCTTTTCGCAAAGGTTCCGGGGAATTTTCCGTTCACGGGAGAAGGACTACCCCGCCTTCTCTCCGCCCTTGGTGCGGCTGCGGACATACTCCGTGGGCAGGCAACCGCCCCCCGCCCGCCGAAAAACGGGTCCCGCGGAAAGGGTGCAAAAAGGCGGGAACCTTTCGTAAGTTCCCGCCCCTGTCATCCGACTTCCGGCTACTTGAAAGGCGAATCCGGCTCGCGGGACATCACCAGATAGAACATCCGGTCGAGGAACGCCGGGGCGAACTTCTTGACGAAGTGCGTGGCGCGCCCCTCGCTCTCCATCAGGCAGAGACGTTTGCGCCGGAGGATGCCCTTCGCCACGATGCGGGCCACCTCCTCGGGGGTCATCATCTTCGACTCGTTGCGCGGCGTGGCGCCCTGCTGCTTCCCGTCGGCCGTGAGGGCCGAGAAGCGGACGTTCGAAGCGGTGAAACCCGGACAGGCGATCATCACGTGCAATCCCTTTTTGAGGTTCTCAATACGCAGCGTTTCGAGGAATCCCGTCATGGCGTATTTCGAAGCCGAATAGCCCGTGCGGCCCGGCAGTCCGTGCAGCCCGGCGACGGAGGAAATGCCCACGACGGAGCCTTTCGACGCCTGAAGATACGGCAATGCGAACTTGCAGCAGTTGACCGTACCCCAGAAGTTGACGTCCATCAGCCGGTGCAGCACCCCGAGGTCCACGTCGTCGAAAATGGCGCGCATCGAAATACCCGCATTGCAGATCAGCACGTCTATGCCGCCGAACTCCCGCACGGCGGTTTCGATCAGCTCCCGGCACTCCTCGGGCTTCGTCACGTCCACCCCGCAGTAGGCCGCCTGCCCGCCCCGGGCGCGAATGTCGCCCGCAAGAAACTGCAATTTCTGCACGTTGCGCGCTCCGAGCACCACTTTTGCGCCCTGCGCGGCGTATACCTTCGCCATCGCCTCGCCGATACCCGACGATGCGCCCGTAATGACGATTACCTTATTTGCCAATGTCTTCATATCTTTTTTATTCATGTTTTGCATCTCCGCCCGCCGTTTTCGCGGCGTTCCGCCGCATCTACAAGTCCGGCCCCGCCCCCGCCTTGACGGGAACTTACCGCATACGGCCGGAATGCGAGCCTAAATTTCCACCTCCAACCCGTCGTAAGCCAGGTGCACGCCCGGCGGGAGCGTCGCCTCCGTCTCGGCATGCAGGCCTATTTCGTGGGACATATGCGTGATATAGGCCTCGCGCGGCCCGACGCGGCGGATCAGCGCCAGCGCCTCCGCGAGGTTGAAATGCGACGGATGCGGGGCGAAACGCAGCGCATTGACCGCCAGCACCTCCGTACCGCGCAGTTTTTCGGCCTCGGCGTCTTCGATGGTCTTGAAGTCCGTCAGGTAGGCCAGCGGCCCGATGCGGAAGCCCGTGACCTCGAAGCGTTCGGAATGGTGGCCCGACACGGGCACGATCTCCACATCGCCGACACGGAACGGCTTTGCGGTGTCGATTTCGTGCAGTTCGATCTCCGGCACGCCGCGGTATTTGTCCTGCGCGAAGGCATAGTCGAAATCCTTGCGCACGCACTCCAGCGCCCGCGGGGCGGCCCAGATATGGACCTTGTGGACGGTCGGCGGGTAATCGACGAAATTGAAAGCCCGCACGTCGTCCAGACCGCCGATATGGTCCTTGTGCTCGTGAGTCAGCAGAATGGCGTCGAGATGCCGCACGCCCGTGCGGAGCATCTGGTAGCGGAAATCGGGTCCGGCGTCGATGACGATGCGCACGCCCCGCGTCTCGACCATCGCCGAGGTGCGCAGACGGTTGTCGCGCCGGTCCGCCGACGTGCATACCTTGCAGCGGCAGCCGATGACGGGTACGCCCTGCGAAGTACCGGTTCCCAGAAAGGTGAGTTTCATGGATGCAAATGTAGAAAAAATAGCGCAATTCCCGGCACTTTGTGATGCATTGCTTCATTTTTCGCACCGCATTGCCGCATACGTTTCAAATACGGCTTCCGGTCTCCGAATATCGCGGAACCGACGAAACCGGGATTCCGGTCCGTGCGGGGCAGATGCCGGGCGTCGTGAAAAACGGGGCGAAAGGATCGTACCCGAGTACGATCCGTCCGCCCCGCCGGAAGGATGTGCGGCAGGTGCGCCGCAAGCAGCGGAATCAGAATCCGCTTTCGATATTCCAGACAAACGCCCGGGCCCCCTGCATCCTGGTCGCAGCGTCCATTTCGCGGAAGGCGTCCATCAGCGGAGCCACCTTCTCGTCGTCGACGATGGCCAGGATCGAGGCGTTCATCGAAGGCCACGCATGCGTGCCGTAGTGGGGTTCGCCGTCGACCGAGCCGCGGCCCTCGGTCAAGGCCCATTTGGTGAAGCCGCGGATACCCTGCTCGTCGAGGATGGCGTTCACCCGGTCGGTCAGCGCCTGGTTGTATGACAAAAATACTGCTTTCATAGTACCGATCAATTTTAATTCAGCTTTTCACTTTCAATGCTTGCTTGCCTGGTGTTCGGCCGAGAGGCGCGCCAGTTTCTCACGCTCCTTGCGCTGCGAACGGTTCACGAGGATCGAGTAGAGCACCGGAACGATGAACAGCGTGAGGATGGTCGAGAACGTCAGACCGCCGATCACGGCAATGCCCATCGGCTGCCACGTCTCCGAACCCGCTCCCGTGCCGATCGCCAGCGGCAGCATGCCCAGAATGGTCGTGAACGAGGTCATCAGCACCGGACGCAGACGGCTCTTGCCGCCGGCGATCACCGCGTCGAAGACGCCCGAGCCGCGCTCGATCAGGAGGTTCATGTAGTCGACCATCACGATACCGTTCTTCGTCACGATGCCCACCAGCATGATGGCGCCGATCAGGGCGATCAGCGACAGCGGCGTGGAGGTCATCCACAGCGCGAGGAACACGCCCGTGAAGGCGAACGGAATGGTGAACATGATGATGAACGGGAACTTGAGCGACTCGAACTGCGTGGCCATCACGATATACACCAGAATGACGATCAGGATGAGCAGCGTTCCCAGGTCGCCGAAGGCGTCGCCCTGATCCTCGACCGTACCGCCCACTTCGAGGTCCACGCCGTCGGGCGCGGGATAGTCGGCGAGGAGCTTTTCGACCTCGGCCACCACGTCGCCCAGCGCGACGCCGGCCCCGAGGGTCGACTGGACCGAAATGACGCGCTGACGGTTCTCGCGCTCGATCATCGGCGCGGCGTACTCCTCCTCGACGGTTCCCACCTCCTTGAGCTTCACGGGGCGGCCCTGCGCGTTGTAGAGCGTGATGTTCTCGACATCCTCGATGCGGTTGCGGAACGGCTCGGCATAACGCACGATGATGTCGTACTCGTCGCCGTCCTCGCGGTATTTCGAGGCCACGAGGCCGTCGATGCGGTTGCGCACGGCCTGCGACGCCGTGGCGCTGCTGATGCCGTAGTACGACAGCCGGTCGCGGTCGAAGACCACGTTGTACTCGGGACGCAGGTCGTCGCGCGAAAGTTTCACGTCGCGAACGCCCTCCAGACGGCGCATCTTCTCCTTCAGGTCGTTGGCAACGGCGTTCGTCACGTCCATGTCATAACCGAAGACCTTGACGTTGACCGTCGCCGAACCGCTCATGCTGCCCGACTGTCCGCCGGGAGTGACCGTGTACTGGCGGATCTCGGGAATCCGGTCGAGATCACCGCGCAGCAGGTCGGAGATGACGTAGATCGACCGATCGCGCTCCTCCGCGCCGGTCAGGCGCACGTTGTAGTTGATGATGTGCGAACCGGTGGTCTGCATCGCCGCGAAGGCGTTGTCCGACGAGTTGGCGCCGGCCGACGCCGAGACGAGCACGATCTCGGGGTATTTCGCATAGATGATGCTGTCGATCTGCCGGGCGATGCGCGCCGTGTAGTCGACGCCGACGTTCTGCTCCAGCTCGACCATGGCCGAAATGCGGCCGTTGTCCGAGGGCGGGAAGAACTCGGTGGGAACCCGCGTCAGCAGCCCCAGCGACACGACGAAGACCGACATCATCGAGAAGAAGGTGATCCGGCGGTGGCGTACGACCCAGTCGAGCGAACGGGCGTAGGCGTCGTCGAGCCATTCGAGCGCCCGGTCGATCGGCTTGTAGATCACGCCGAGGCCCTTGTAGTCGTGCTGGCCGCCTTCGAGTTTCAAGAGGTAAGCCGACATCATCGGGGTCAGCGAAATGGCCGCCGTAGTCGAAACGCAGACCACGATCGTCACGATCCAGCCCAGCTCGCGGAACAGGATGCCCGCCATGCCCGGGACCATCGTCAGCGGCAGGAACACCGCGACGACCACCAATGTCGTGGCGATGACCGACAGCCACACCTCGTTGGTGGCGTAGATGGCGGCCTCCTTCGGGTTCGAGCCGCGCTCGATATGCGTCGTAATGTTCTCCAGAACCACGATGGCGTCGTCGACCACCATACCGATGGCGATGGAGAGCGACGAGAGCGAGATGATGTTCAGCGTGGAGCCGGTGGCGAAGAGGTAGATGAACGAACAGATCAGCGACACGGGGATCGTCATACAGATGATCAGCGTCGCGCGCCAGCGTCCGAGGAAGGCCATCACCACCAGCACGACGAAGATGAAGGCGTAGAGAATGGTCTCCGAGAGCGACCCGATGGCGTCGGTGATCTCCTGCGAGCCTTCGAAAATCAGCTCCATCTTGACATCCTTCGGGAGGGTTTTCTGAATCTCCGGCAGGCGCGACTGGATTTCGTGGACGATATTCACGGTGTTGGCGCCCGACTGTTTCTGGAACATCACGCGCACGCCCCGCTGGCCGTTGACGCGCTCGTCCATCGTGGCTTTTTCGAGCGTATCGCGGATCTGGGCCACGTCCGAAAGTCTCACCGTGCGGCCCCCGGCGTTCGACACCACGACCTTGCGCATCTCGTCCGAGAGTTTGAACTCGCCGTCGGCCTTGATGTTGAAGGTGTTGTTGCCCACGTCGATCGTGCCGCTGGGGATGTTGACGTTCTCGGCGGCGATGATCTGCCCCAGCTGCTCGACCGTGAGGTTGTAGGCCTCCAGTTTGGCGGGGTCGACGTTGACCTGCACCTCGCGTTCGGGTGCGCCGATGATCGACACGGCGCCCACGCCGTCGACGCGGTTGAGCACGTTGACCAACTTGTCGTCGAGAATCTTGTTCAGCGCCGGATAGCTCTCCTCGGCCGTGACGGCAAGCATCATCACGGGGATCATCGAGGTCGAGAACTTGAAGATCGTCGGATAGTCGATGTCGTCGGGCAGCTGCGACTGCACGCGCGACACCACGTCGCGGATTTCGTTGGCCCCTTCGTTCAGGTCGGAGCCGTATTCGAACTCGACGGTGATCATCGAGACGTTGTCCTGCGACTTGGAGGTCAGTTTCTTGAGGTTGCTCACCGTGTTGAGGTTGTCCTCCAGCACACGGGTGATGTTGGTCTCGATGTCGGCGGCGTTGGCGCCCGGATACATCGTGATCACCGAGATCTGGGGTATCTCGATCTCGGGATACTGGTCTACGGCCAGGTTCATCAGCGAGAAGAGTCCGAAGACCATCACGCCGACGAACAGCAGGATCGTTGAGATCGGTTTGCGGACCGCGCTTTCGTAAATTTTCATTGGAAAGGGGCTGTTTTAGTCTTTTTTAATATCCACTTTGGCCCCGTCGAAAAGTTTCGACAACGCCGTGACGGCCACCGGCTCGCCCGCTTCGATCCCCGAGAGGATGTCCACGCGGTCGCCGACCTGGCGTCCCACCTTGACCGAGCGGCGCTCGGCAACCGAGTCGCCGACGATGACGTAGAGGTAACGCTCGGCCGAGCCGACCTGCTTCTGCACGGCCACGTCGGGAACCATCACGCCCTCCTTGCTGCCCATGTCGAAGGTCGTTCGGGCGTACATGCCCGGGCGCAGCGTGCGTTTGGCGTTGGGGACCTTGACCTCGACCTTGAAGGTGCGGGTCGTGGGGTCGAGCGCCGGATAGATCAGCGACACCGTGCCCGTGAACTCCTCGTCGGGGAAGATGTCGACGGCCAGCTTCACCGGCATGCCCACCTTCACGTTGGGGAAGTACTGCTCCGAAATGTTGGCGATGACCTTCAGCGGGTCGATCTGCATGATGTGCAGGATCGGCTGCTGGGCGAACAGGTCGCCGGACTCGTAGTTGCGAGCCGTGACGACGCCCGAAATGGGCGAACGCACCTCGATGTTCTTCTTGAGGTTGGCGACCACCTCGCGCTGCACGTCCAGCTGGGCCTTGGCCTGCTCGATCTGCTGGGTCGAAATGCCTCCGGCCTCGTAGACCGGCAGCAGGCGGTTGTAGTCGTCCTCGACGGTCTTCAGCTGCACCAGCTGCTGGGTGTACTGCGTGGGATCGAGCGTCACGACGAGCTGCCCCTCGCGCACCGGATCGCCCACCTCGACGTAAATCCTGTCGATGTGCACGCCCGAAGCCGCCGGAGTGATGTCGTTCTCCTTGTAAGGCTCGATCTCGGAGGTGAAGACCTCCGTAAGCTGCACCGAAGCCTCTTCGGCAACGGCGCTTTTGGTCAGCACGCCTTTGTCTTCCGCAACGGCGGTCACGCCTTTCTTACCCGTGCAGCCGGCGAAAGAGACGGCGGCGATGCACAAAATCACGATTTTTTTCATACGTTCTTTATCCTGTTTTTTATTTATTTCCGTGTTCGCGGCCGACGATGCGGTCGTACTCGGCCTTGGCCGAAAGGTAATCGTAGATCGCCTGCGAGAAGTTCAGCTGCGCCTGCGTCTGCGAGAGCTGCGCGCTGTTGAGTTCGAGGATCGTCCCCGCGCCCGCCCGGTAACGGGTGTCGGAGATCTTGTAGGCCTTGCGGGCCTGCTCGACGGTCAGCTCCTGGGCGTACATCGTCTCGCGGGCGGTCAGCAGGTCGTTCAGCGCCGAGCGCACCTGTACGTCGATCTGCTGCCGGGCGTAGCTGCGCTGGAGCGACAGCTGCGAAATCTGGTTTTTCAGCTCGCGCGACCTGTTCATCTTCGTCAGGCCCGAAAAGATGGGGACCGACAGTTGCAGGCCGACCGAAATCGGATGGGTCCAGAAATACCGGGAATCGTCCGTCGCGGCGGCGCCGCCGAAATTGAAAGGCTCCATGTCGTTACCCGTATAGGAGGCCGACCCGAAGGCTGCGAGCGTCGGCATGCGTCCCGCATTGGCCGCCTTGAGCGAACGCCGGAGGACCTCCTCCTGCAATTCGAGCGAGCGCAGGTCGGAGTTGTCCGTCACGTCGGTGGTCAGCCCGTCCGTCCCGGCCAGCACGTCGTCGCGCAGGGCGTCCAGCTCGCCCACCACCTCGATCTCCACATCCTCGGGAATCGAGAGGTACATCTTGAGCATCAGCTTGGCCAGCTTGATCGAATTCTCGGTCTGGAGGATCGTGGGCTTGAGGTTGCTCAACTGCACCTGCGCGGTCAGCAGGTCGTATTCCGAGGCCAGCCCGTGCTTGTACTGCACCTGCGTATCGTCGACCGTGCGCTGCACCGTGGCCTCCGACTCGCGGAGCACCGCGAGCGACTGCTCGGCGAGCAGGATGTTGTAAAAGGCCTTCTTCACCTCGGCCGTCAGGTCGATGCGCGAGGCGCGTGCGGCCTCCACGGCCGTGGCCATCTGCGCGTCGTTCATCTTCAGCGTGCGGTAGACCGACGGCGCGAAGAGCGGCAGTGACAGGTCGCCCTGCACGGCGAAGGTGTTATCGGCTCCGAACGAAATGCCGCCGCGCATCTCGGACTTCACGATCGAACGGGTGTAGCTGCCCGACGCCGAAATCTGCGGCAGCAGGTTGCCCCACGTCTGGCGCTTCACGTAGTCGTAACGCTGCACCTCCATCTCCGCGACCTTGACGGTCGGGTTTTCGCTCAAGGCGAGATCCAGCGCCTGGGGAAGCGTCAGCCGCATCTGCGCCGAAGCGCCGGCGACGCCCGCCGCCCAAAAGGCGATGATCAAAAAAAGTCGTTTCATCATTATTCGGTAAAATTATGTTGTCATTATCATTTATGCGGACGAACGGAACGGACGGATATTTCAGTCCCCGCCCCTTCGCGCCGGCTATTGCATCCGGTGAACGGTTTTGGCAGGCTCGTAGCGTTTCAGGTAGTCGTCGACGAGCAGCAGCCCCTTGGTCGTGGAGATGCCGCGGAAAAAATTGCTGATGATCTGCACGAACGCCTCGCGCTCGGTCATGCCCGCGGGCAGAATGAGGTCCTTGCGCACGGTGATGGCCGAAGCCGTGTAGTAAAGCACCGAAATGGCCAGATCGAGATTGATCGTGTCGACGAACAGCCCGTCGGCAATCCCCTTTTCCAGCATCTCCTGCAGGTCGCGGCGGCTCTTGGCGGTGCCTTCGCGCGTCATCTTGTCGTGCACCGCCGGGTAAAACTTGCGCAGGTTGTTCAGCAGCCGCTGGATGACTTCGGCGTTGTCCATCACGCCGCCCAGCACCATGAACATCGCTTCGAGCACGTTGCGCGCATGGGCGCACACCGCGGCGCGCTCGATGCGTTTCTTTTCGAAATAGCGGTCCATCGCCAGGTAGAGCAGCCCCTCCTTGTCGCCGAACAATTCGTAGAGCGTCCGTTTCGAGACCCCCAGCTGCTGCGCGATGTCGTCCATGCGCACCGACTTGATGCCCTGCGAGACGAACATGTGCATCGCCTGTTCTATGATTCGTTCCTTCTGATCCATGATCCAATCCGATTGATACGGATGCAAATATACGTGCCAAAACTTATAAAACAAAAAAAGTTTTCTGTTTTTCCCGGTTTTCTGACGAAAACAACAAAAAAGGAGCCTATCAGGACTCCTTCATGCAAAATCGGACGCGGGAAATCGCCCTTCGGCGGGCAGACCGCACGGTGCTTCGGGGATCATGCGGCGGCCGTCCGCATAACGAGCATGCCAGCGCAGACCGGAGCAAAAAAGCCGCCGCAGAAATTCTGCGGCGGCTTTGTCCAAAACGGGAACGCCCCGTCTATTTCGTGACCCGTTCGAGCCATTTGACCATGGCCAGCATGGCGAACATCGAGATGGCGCAGACGATGACGAAGATGCTCCACGTCGCGGAGATCGAGATGCGCTTGTAGAGGATCGGGCCGATGAACAGCAGGCCGTTGCCCAGCGCCGTGGCACCCAGCCAGCAGCCCTGCATCAGGCCCTGGAGTTTCTGCGGAGCGACCTTCGACACGAACGACAGGCCCAGCGGCGAGATGAACAGTTCGGCGATGGTCAGGATCAGGTAGGTGGCCACCAGCAGCCACGGCGTGACGCGCTCGGCGAACGAGAGACCGCCCTGCGCCTGCACTTCGGCGAGTTTGGGAAGGCCCAGCGACCCGAAGACCATCAGCACGTAGGCGAATGCGGCGATGCCCATTCCGATCGCGATCTTCATCGGGGTCGAAGGCTCCTTGCCGCGGTTGCGCAGCCAGGCGAACACGGCGATGATGACCGGCGTGAGGAACACCACGCAGAAGGGGTTGGCCGACTGGAAAATCTCGGCCGTGATGGGCATGCCGAAAATTTCGAGACGGGTGTAATCCTGCGCGAAGAGCGTCAGCGTCAGACCGTTCTGATGGAACGAGAACCAGAAGAAGAGCACGATGGCGAACACGGCGAACAGCGCATAGAGACGCTGTTTGATCTCACGCGCATCCTGCTGGATTTCGGCCTTCGAAGGCGTCGTCCTGGAAGCGGCCGCAACCTTGGGATCGGGCAGCTTCTTCTTGTTGGCAAGGAAAACCACCAGCGAGAAGACCAGCGCCACGATAGCCACGCCGAACGCATAGTGGAATCCGGTGTTGAAGGCGTTGAGATAGCTCTGCGCGAAAACGCCCATGTCCGCCGGGACGCCGCCGAGGCTCACTTCGGCAGCCAGCTCGCTGAAACGGCCCTGGGCCACTTCGGGACTCATCGTGCCGCCGATATACTGGTGGCAGAGGGCCGAAAGGTCGGAATTGTAGAGGAATCCCTGCGTGCGGAGCCACCAGTTGCGCACGCCCACGGCGGCGAACGGTGCGAACATCGCGCCGATGTTGATGAACATGTAGAAAATCTGAAAGCCCGTGTCGCGCAGTTTGGCATACTGTTCGTTGTCGTAAAGCTGCCCCACGAGCGCCTGGAGGTTGCCTTTGAACAGACCGTTGCCGAAGGCGATCAGCATCAGTGCGCCGATCACCACGGTCTTCGACGTAACGGTGGGAACCATCAGCGCGGCATACCCCGCCGTCATCACCAGAATACCCGCGATGATCGTCCCCTTATAGTTGCGCAGCCGGTCGGCGATCAGGCCGCCGACGAGCGCCAGGATGTAGATCGAGGTATAAAAAAACGAATAGATTTTCCCGGCCTGCTCGCCGTCGATACCGAATTTCGACATCAGGAACAGCGTCAGAATGGCCATCATGGTGTAGAAACCGAAACGTTCGCCCGTATTGGCGAGAGCCGCGGCAATCAAACCTTTAGGTTGCTTGAGCATAGTAGAATTGGGTATTAGTAATGGATACGTTTTTTTGTTCGTGGACAAAGATAGAAAAATTTTTCATATATTTAGTGTCGCAACGGCACTTTTATCAGTCGGAACGCATAACCGGACCCGGGTGCGATTCGGTTTTGCTCCCATCCGACTTTTTATTACCTTTGTAGAAAATCGACTCCCCTATGGAAAAAACGACCCGAAGACTTCCGATCGTCGAACGCGACGAATGGTTACAGCCCGTCGAGGCGCAGATGAACCTGCGCCACGAGCGTTACGAGCGGAAAATGGCCGACATCGGACGCTCGGCGGGATCGCTCGTCGACTACGCCAACGGCTACCGCTATTTCGGCTGGCAGTGGGACGACGTGCTGGACGGCTGGTGGCTGCGCGAGTGGCTGCCGGGGGCGCACGACGTCTACGTCTTCGGCGACTTCAACAACTGGCAGCGCACCGAAATCCGCATGCACAAGGATGCCGCGGGGGTCTGGAGCGCCTTTTTCCCCGCGGCGATGTACCGCGACCGGCTGCGGCACGGCTCGCTCTACAAGATCCACGTCCACGGCGACAACGGCTGGCTGGACCGCATCCCGGCCTACGCCCGGCGCGTCGTGCAGGACGACGAGACCAAAAACTACACGGCGCAGTTCTGGAACCCCGCGGAACCGTTCGACTGGCGGGGCGACGCGTTCGACGCCTCGAAGATCGGCAGTCTGCTGATCTACGAAGCCCATGTGGGCATGGCCCAGGAGCGCGAAGGCGTGGGAACCTACCGCGAATTCACCGAAAAGATACTCCCGATCATCAAAAAGGACGGCTACAACGCCGTGCAGCTGATGGCCGTGGCCGAGCACCCCTACTACGGGTCGTTCGGTTACCACGTGTCGAGTTTCTTCGCCCCCTCGTCGCGCTGCGGCACGCCCGAGGAGCTGAAGGAGCTGATCCGCCGCGCCCATGAACTGGGGCTGGCGGTGATCATGGACCTCGTGCACGCCCACTACGTCAAGAACCTCAACGAGGGGATCAACTCCCTCGACGGCACCGACCATCTCTACTCGCCGCCGGGCGACGCGGGCTACCAGCAGTACTGGGATTCGAAACTCTTCGACTACGGCAAGGAGGAGGTGCAGCACTTCCTGCTGTCGAACGTCAAATACTGGCTCGACGAGTTCCATTTCGACGGCTACCGCTTCGACGGCGTGACGTCGATGATCTACCGCCACCACGGCTACGTCACGTTCGATTCGCGCGACCGTTTCTTCGACGAGGGGGTCAACGGGGACGCTCTCACCTACCTCACCCTGGCCAACCGCCTCGCGCACGATTTCCGGCCTTCGGCCGTGACCATCGCCGAGGACGTGAGCGGCATGCCGGGGATGTGCATCCCGATCGCCGACGGCGGCATCGGATTCGACTACCGCCTGGGCATGGCCATCCCCGACTTCTGGATCAAGCAGCTGAAGGAGGTGCCCGACGAGCAGTGGGACATCCGGGAGATGTGGTCGGTGATGACCGACCGCCTGCCCGAAGTCAAGACCGTGGCCTACGCCGAGTCGCACGACCAGGCGCTCGTCGGCGACAAGACCATCGCCTTCCGGCTGATGGACAAGGAGATGTATTTCCACATGGACCGCGCTTCGGAGAACATCGTCATCGACCGCGGCATGGCCCTGCACAAGATGATCCGCCTGATGACCATCTCCACGGGCGGTCAGGCCTACCTCAACTTCATGGGCAACGAGTTCGGGCATCCCGAGTGGATCGACTTCCCGCGCGAGGGCAACGGCTGGAGCTACGCCCACGCCCGGCGGCAGTGGTCGCTCGCAAAAAACGGATTCCTGCGCTATGCGTGGCTGGGCGATTTCGACCGCGCGATGATCCGGCTGGTGAAAAAATACAAGGTTCTTGCCGACGGTTACCCGTGGAATCTGCTGATGGACGAGCGCAACAAGACGATGGCCTTCTCGCACGGCGACCTGCTGTTCGTCTTCAACTGGCATCCTTCGGCCTCGATCCCTGACTACGAACTTCCGGTGCAGGCCCCGGGCAAGTACGTCCCGGTGCTCTCGACCGACGAAAGCCGCTTCGGCGGACAGGAGCGGCAGTCGATGGCGGCCGAACACTTCTCGTTCGACGCCGAAAAGGGCGACGGACAGCGGCAGCCCCATATCCGCATCTACAACACCTCGCGCACGGCGACGGTCTACCTGCGAAAAAAGTAGTTACGCAACGACTATATTTTCCTTTTTATTCACCAAAACAGATTTACCATGCCCAATGAAAACAACAACGAAATTTCTTTAAAGGAGTTGAGAGAAGGATTCTACCAATGCCGGCGGTTCGAAGCCACGAACCTGTGGCGGAGATCGTTCCTTCTTTCCATTTTTCTGGTCTTTTGTTTCGCCGTCTACGGAGCGCTGGCGTCCGAAATCCTGACCGCCGGACCCGGAGCGGCCAATTTCCTGGCGCTGAACGAAGCCGCCTGCGCGGTGGCGCTGCTCGGAACGTCGTTCGCCTGATCTGGATCATGATGGCCAAGGGGTCGAAAGCCTGGTACGAGGTCTACGAACGCTACATATTCGAGATCGAACAGGAGGAAGCCGAAGGACTGAAAATTCCGGAGCGCTATCGGCTGGGAGCCTTGTGCCGCCCCTGGGAGATGAACGGCAACCTCTTTTCGAAGAAGGCGGGCCGCTACTCCCCCTCGCGGCTCAACATCACGATCGGGTCGGTGACGCTGACGGCCTAGCTGACTGTCGGACTCATCCACTATGCCGCCAGTGTCATCCTTTACGCCGAAGGCCCTGCCCTCTGCTGGCAGCCGCTGATCCTCGCGCTCATCCCCGCCTCGTTCCTCGCCGTTCTCGTCACGGCGGCTCGCAACATGTGGGGCCGGAGCCGGTCGCTGGTGAAGCCCTGACCCCGGATTTCCGGAAATGACAAAAGCGGACCCGAGAAAGGGTCCGCTTTTTTTCAGCCGTCCCGGCGACTTACTTCGCCAGTTCGCGCGCCACGGCCAGCGCCTTTTCGTAGTCGGGCTCGTGGGTGACCTCGGGCACGTACTCCACGTAGCGCACCACGTCGTCGCGGTCCACGACCACCACGCCGCGCGCCAGCAGGCGCAGGGAGTCGATCACGAAGCCGTACTTCATGCCGAAATCCAGCTCCCTGTAATCCGAGAAGACATGCACGCGGTCGATGCCCTCGGCGGCGCAGAAGCGTTTCTGCGCAAAGGGCAGGTCGACCGACAGCGACACGACGACCACGTCGTCGCCCAGTTTCGACGCCTCGCGGTTGAAGCGGATGTTCTGCAACGAGCAGACCGGGGTGTCGACCGACGGAAAGACGCTGTAAATGCGCACCTTGCCGTGGAAAACGTCCGACGACACGGGTTGCAGCCCCGCATCGGTGACCGTAAATACGGGGGCCGTCTCCCCCACTTTGCAGCGATTGCCGACAAGCGTCACGGGCTTGCCGCCGAAAGTTACCTTGTGATCCATAATTCGATAGTTTTTATAATCAGGTGGTTCAACGCAATTCCGATGCCACCCGGCTGCGAGCCGGATCTGCGGGACGGGACGCCCCGCACCGCGCCCCTCCGCATCTGGTCATCGGCCGGCTTTAATTCGCGCGACGGCCGCCGCAACCCCGGCATAGAGCGCCGGCAGGTCGACGCCCGCCACGCAGCGGTTCTCGACGACGATCCGTCCGTCGACGACCACCGTATCGACATCCGAGGCCTTGCCGCAGTAGACCAGATTCGACACCACGTCGTTGACGGGCTGCAAATGGGGTTTCTGAAGGTCCACGACGATCAGGTCGGCCAGCGCGCCCTCGCGGACGACGCCCAGTTCGCCGTCGGCATAGCCCATCGCCCGCGCGCCGTTCACCGTCGCCAGCCGCAGCGCCTCCCAGGCCGGAAGGGCCACGGGATCGCCCGTCGCGGATTTTTGCAGGAAGGCCGCCGTGCGCACCTCCTCGAACATGTCAAGATCGTTGTTCGAGCAGGTTCCGTCCGTGCCGACCGTCACCAGCGCACCCGCGGCGCGCATCCGCTCGACGGGCGCCACGCCGCTCGATATTTTCATGTTGCTCTGCGGGTTGTGCGACACGGCGACGCCCCGCGCAGCGAGTGTCTCGATGTCGCTGTCGGTCACGTGGATGCAGTGCGCGCCGATGGTCTTCGGCCCCAGCAGTCCCAACCCGTCGAGGTGTTCGACCGAGGTTTTCCCGTACTTTTCGCGCACGATGCGCACCTCGTCCTGCGTCTCCGAGATATGGGTCATCAGATGCAGGCCGTATTTATCCGCCAGCCGCTTGCCGCGCAGGAGGTTCTCGGGCGACACGGTATAGGGCGAATGGGGCGCCAGGGCGATCTGCACCCGGTCGCATCCGGCGGCCAGCCGCACGGCCTCCTCCACCTGGGGCATCACCTCGTCGACATTCGAATCGAAGTAGTTGCAGCCCAGCATGGCGCGGATGCCCAGCCGTTCGACCGTCTCCACGCAGCGGTTTTCGAAATAGTACATGTCGACGAACGACGTCACGCCGCCCAGCAGCATCTCGACCACGCCGAGCGTCATGCCCAGCGCCACATCGTCGGCCGTCTGACGCGCCTCGAAGGGCCAGATATAGTCGTGGAGCCACTCCATCAGGGCGATGTCGTCGGCAAGGCTGCGTTGCAGGGTCATGGCCGCATGGCAGTGGGTGTTCACCAGCCCCGGCATCACGAGTTTGCCCCGGCAGTCGAACTCCCGAAGCCCGGGGTGCGCCGCGCGGAACTCCGCGGCGGCCGTTTCCGACTCCGTGACCAGCGCGATTCGGTTGCCGTCGACGCCCACCCAGCCCGCAAAGGTGCGGGGGGCGTTCCCGACGGCCGTCATCGGCAGCACCGTCGCGTTTGAAAAAAGAATTGCCATATTTCGGTTCATTATGTCATTCGGTCCCGGGCAGCGCCCTGCCATAAGCCCCCGCCGAGGCGGGGGGGGGTTGGGGGGGGCAGACTTGCCAACGACGCCAAAGGCGGCGAAAGCGGCAGTCGACAGCACTGCGGGATGCCGATGACTCGTTCATATTCTTACTTATACTTCACTTTCACCTTTTCGGTCTTGACCTTTCCGCGGGGCTGCCCCTCGATCGAGTTGCCCTGCACGGTGATCACGTCGCGGCCGTCGACCGAATTGGAATAGACCTGGATCACCTTGTTGAAGGCTCCCGGCTCGCTCTTGTGGGGTTCGTAGATGATGCGGATCACCCCCGAATCGGCCGGCTCCACGGGACGCTTCGAGAACGACGCCTTGAGGCACGAACACGAAGTGATGACCCGCACCAGCACCAGCGGGGCCGTACCGTCGTTGACGAACCGGAATTCGCGGACCAGGTCGCCGCCCTTACGGGGCACGTCGCCGAAATTGTAGGTCGCGTTCTCCAGCCGGAGGTGCGCCCCCTTTACGGGTTTTTCGGCATAGCCCGCAGCGAACGCCAGGCAGGCGAGGATTGTCAGCAGTAGTATTTTCATCGTTCAAATTCTATTCCGCAGTTAACTTAAAAATATATGTTATCACGCCGCCTTCAATCACAGTTCGACTTTCGGTAAATCGCGTTCTAAGCGCAGCTTTTCGCGCTTCGGCCACTAACTCTACATCGGATGTTGTAGATCCTTTCGGCTCATAAGCTGCACTTGTAACCCGCCCCGAAGCATCAACCGTCACACGAATAAGCACCACACCGCTCTTATTTTCAGGCTGTTCCGGCAGAGGCAGCACCCCTACCAGTCCGCGCTTTTTCAGCCCCGGGTCCAGCTGGTCCAGTCCGTCGGGGTTCAGTCCCGGACCCGTGCCGCTGGCCTTGTCCTCGCCCTCGGGAGCGCGGGGATTGCCCGCATTGTCGGGTTCGTCGGCCCCGCCCTTGTTCATCTTGAACAGCGCCTTGGGGTTGGGCGTCTGCGTCACAGGGTCCTTGCCCGCAACCTGCGCCGTCTGCTCCACGGGTGCCGCGACATCGTGCACGCGCGGCTCGTTGGCCACCTTCACGGGCGGTCTGGGCGGCTCGGGAACGGGCGGCTCGGTGAAGTCGACGAGAATCGTGTCGCCCGGCTTGTCCGTCACCGGCGAGAAATCGAACGACACCAGCGCGAACGAGCCGGCCAGCAGCACGCCGTAGACTGCCGTCGCGATCATCGCCCACCGTCGCGGGGATTTATTATCGGGATCGTAGTAATACATATTCAGATTCTATCCTTAATTAGGAACGTCATGCCGATCAAACCGCCGATATCGCGGCCTTTGGCCGCGTTTACAAGTCTGACCCCACCCCAAACCCCTCCCTCGGGAGGGGCTTGTCGCACGCGAGGGCAATTACAGCCTAATTCGGTGTCGTTGCCAATATCAACTTATAATTATTGTCCTTGGCGATGTTCATAACCTTCACCACCTCATCCACCGCAACGGTCTTGTCGCAGTGGAGCGAGACGGTAGCGTCCTTCTGCCCGTCGAGCCGCGCCTTGAGCGCCCGCTCCACGCCGCCGATCGAACCCACGTCCTGCAATTCGACATAGTAACGATACTTGCCGTGGCCCGCATCCTGAACCGACACCGTGGTCATCGCCTTGTCCTTCAACTGGTTCGAACTCTTCGGAAGCATCAGTTTCAGGGCGTTGGGGTTGATCAGCGTCGTGGCGATCAAGAGGAACAGCAGCAGCAGGAACATCAGGTCGGTCATCGACGAGGCCGAGAACGATTTATCGACTTTCGATCCGTGTTTGATTGCCATAACGCGCTATTTTTGAACGGGTTGATTCAGAATATCCATAAACGCGATCGAGTTGGCCTCCATCTGGAACACCAGCTTCTCGATGCGCGCCACGAGGTAGTTGTAGCCGAAGTAGGCCGGAATGCCGACGATCAGACCCATCACGGTGGTCACCATCGCCACGTACATGCCGCTCGACAGCAGCCCCAGGTCGACCGTGCCGCCCGCGGCGGACATGTCCATGAAGGTCTGCACCATACCTAACACCGTGCCGAGGAAACCGATCATCGGCGCGCCGCCGGCGATCGTGGCCAGGAACGGAAGGCCGTTTTCGAGTTTCGAGACTTCGAGGTTGGCGACGTTCTCGATGGCGGTCTGCACGTCGCTCATCGGGCGTCCGATGCGCTCGATGCCCTTCTCGATCATGCGTGCGATGGGCGTGTCGGTCTTCTTGCAGAGGTTCACGGCCGTCGAGATCTTGCCGTCGGAGATGTAGTCGCGGATGCGGTTCATAAAGTTCATGTCCAGCACCGAAGCCTTGCGGATGGCCATGAAACGCTCCACGAAGATAAAGATCGTCACGCCCCCCAGCGCCAGCAGCGGCCACATCAGCCAGCCGCCTTTGGTAAACAGGGTCCACAAGCCCATACGGGTCTCCTCACTTACGGCCACCGCCTCGGCAGCCTGCAAAAATGTTGTCATAATGGTTTAGAAATATTTAAGTTTACAAATTTTATCCTTCCAATTTCGTTTCCGAGCGCCGGTTTTGCAGTCTGCGCCCGCGGGGGCGCACGCGCCCCGGCCCCTCCGCCCGCGCTTTTAGTCGGGTCGTTGTTTCACGGCTCCGGCATCAAGTCGGATTCAATCACCGCAGGGACATCTTTCACTTTTCAAGCAGTCTCTGCTCTCGCTTAACCGCAAAGTTCACCTTCTATTCATCCTCTTCCTCTTTAACGTATCCGAACGGCGAAAGCGTATCCGCCGGTTCGCGCAGACGGCTCCGGTCCGCATCTTCGGCCGCCTTTTCGGCCGCGCGGGCCGTACGGCGGGCGATGCGCCGCGCCTTGCGCTTCTTGTTCGTAAAACGCTCCTTGATCCGCTGCCGCAGGTCGCGCAGGTTGTCGAAATCCTCCTTGAAGTAGACGCCGATGCCGGTCTCCTGCAAACCCTGGTTCTCGTCGAAGCGGTCGATGGTCTGCGTGAAGGCTTTCAGCTTGAGCGTCCCGGCCCGGTCGATCAGGTAGGTGATGTAGGCCTCGCCCATGAAGTTGGACATCGAACTGTTCACGGCCTGCTTGTTGTCGATCAGGTAGTTGCCCTCGACCTCGACGAACAGCCGGTTGTTGATCAGGCTCTTCGACAGCCCGAAATCGACCTCGTCGCTCGTCAGTTCCGACTTGGGCCGGTAGCGGATCACCACGTTGTAGTCGGACGACGAAAGCCAGTTGCTGACCATGTTCGACACGAACTCCAGTCCCGTGGCCGCCGACACCGAGCTGCCGATGTTCGACGAGGCCTGCGACGAGTTCTCGGACATGAAGCTGTTGAACAGCAGCAGGTAGAGGAACTGCGTGTCGACCGTCTCGGGGGTCGAGAGAGCATTGGCGATCAGGCTCTGCGTCTCGGGATCGGAGCCGGGAACCCGCACGTCGAAGGTGATCGTGGGGTTCGAAAGCCGCTCGCCGAGGTGAATGACGCACTCCACGGGAACCGAACGGTCGCCCCCGAGGTCGGCCGTGCCCTGCAGGAGGGGTTGCAGCGACGCCTTGACCTTGTACACGGCGTCGATGTCGAGCATCGCGTTCATCGGCGACCCGGTCCACTGGATCGACGAACCGCTCTCGATGGTGAAGCGTTTGTTGATGATCTGCTGGAGCGACAGCATGAAACTGCCCTCCGCGATCGTATAGTCGCCGTAGATCTCGAAAATATTGGCCTTGGGGTTGATCTGGAGGTTCAGCGCGCCCGCGCCGCGCCCCTTGACCGTGTTGCCCGCCACTTCGAGTTCGACTTCGGCGTCGGGCCGCACGTCGAGCGCGAGGGTGATCTTCATCTGGCTCCCGGCGTCGGATTTCTGGCGGTGCTTGCGCTCGAAGGAGAGTTTCTTGCGCGCCACGTCGTCGAGCGTATCGGCCTGCTCGGGCTGCTCGAAGACCACGAAATCGGCGTTCGAAATGTTCGACTTGCTCGACAGCGGCATCACGAACGAGGAGTTGCCGTCGGTCGAGGCCGTTATATCCATGTTCACCGCCCCCTTGTCGCCCAAGATGCGGGCCGCGCCCGTGGCGAAGACCCTGCCGTAGAACATGTCGTTGTCGTCGGAGTCGGTGTCGAGCACCAGCATCTGCTGCGGGGCCACGCGCACGTCGTAGGAGATATTCGAAAGGTGCTGGAGGCTCATGTCGAAATCGAACCGCCCCCGGTTGCCCCGGGGGTCGAAAATCGGAACGTTCGAAGCCCGGAACCGGTTGTTCTTCACGTTCAGCACGGCCTCGGGCATCGAGTAGGTCACCTGCGTGAAATCGACCGTGGTTTTCAGCCCCGCGACCCGGATTTCGCCTTCGAGATCGGCCTTGCGGCCCTGGCCCTGCAACGTGAGGCCGGCCGAGGCCATGCCCTCGGTCGAGGAGACGACACCCGCGAGGATCGGGTCCAGCAGCGCCATGTCGAGACTGTCGACGTCCAGCCGGGCGAAATAGCGGTTGCGGTCGGGAGCGTAGAAACCGCGGATCAGCGTGTCGCGCCTGATACGGTCGGAGACCGTCACTCCGGCGCGGCTGCGGGCGAAGTCCCAGCGCGAGGCGAGGCGCATCGGCGGCGCGGGAATGTCGTTGACCTCCACGCTGTCGAGCAGGATGTCGGCCGTGATCTCGCCGCCGCGCAGCACCGACTTCATCGCCGCCGAACCGTTCGTGCGCCCCTCGATGTAATAGCCCATGCGCTCGGCGACCTGCGCGAAGGGCGCCAGGTCGAAATTATGCAGCGAGAGCGTCACCGAATCCTCGCGGCTGCGCGAGGCGACGCCGTCGAGCAGCAGCTCCTGCTCGCGGTTCATCACGTAGAACTTGTCGATCACGACCTGCGCGGTGTCGAGCAGGATTTTGCGGGCGAAAATCTGCCACGTCTTGTCGCCGCGGGTGATGTGCGAGGGAAGAATCCGCAAATCGACGACGCGGCCGTTGGGTCCGTGCTCGTCGGCCACCGCGGCGCGGAACCCGACGAGTCCCGAGACGCGGCGCAGGGTGTCGTCGAAGCCTGCCGAGAGCTGCACGCGGTTCTGCCGCGCGCCGCCCGTCAGCGAGAGGCGCGGAAGGTGCAGCACCCCTGCATAGAGATCCTCGGCCGAGGCGTAGACCGCCAGCGAGTCGCCGCGGTTCGAGGCGTTGACCGAAAGGCGCGTGGCGAGCATGCGCCGGCGCTCGATGTACTCCGACGCTGCCTTGAGCGACAACTGGTCGCTGGCCGGATTGAACAACAGTTGCAGCGACGAGCCGTCGGCGATCTGAAGTCCCGTCGACACGGCGTCGGCCACGGGGTTGAAATTGCGGATGTTGACCGACAGCAGCGAGAAGTCGTTGGCCACGGCGGCCTTGCGTTCCGAAGGCGTCTCCTCCCACTTTTCGCCGCCCAGCATCGGCAGGTATTTCCACGCGCTCCGGCGCAGGTATTCGAAGACGGTGCGGTAGCTGGTTTTCGACCGGAACGTGACGTCGGCGAAGTCCGAGCGCAGTTCCACGAACTTGCTCCGCTCGGAGTTCTCGCCCGTGACGGTCATGCTGGCGGCCGCGATCTCCTTGTCGTTGTAGCGGTAGCGGGCGTCGGTCACCTGAATGCGGCCGTTCAGATCGTCGAGCGAACGCCCTCCGGCGGCAGCGACGATGCGGCCCGAGAGCTGCGACACCGAGTCGCGGCGGTTGACGTGCAGCCGGGCCAGATCGGCGTGCCGCAGGTCCATCGTGAAGTCGTAGCGCGGCACGGAGTCGTTCAGGTCGACCGTGCCGAAGAAGTCGAAGTCGAGGTTGGGATCGCGGGCCGTGATGCGTCCGTCGAACTCGCGGTTGCGCAGGCGGCCGTCGAGCCGCAGCGAGTCGTAGACATAGCCGTTGAATCCCAGCTGCGTGACGTTGCCCACGACGTTGGCGTCGGCCACGCCCCTGCCGATCACGCCGTCGACATAGGCCGTGAGGGTGGCGTTGCCCAGCAGATCGCGGCGGTCGAGCAGCTCGCCCAGACGCAGGTTGCGCGTCTCGACATCGCCCCGCACGCTGCTCAACCCCCCTTTGACCGGGGCCATTTTCAGGTTGCAGGAGACGTTGCCCACGCCCGTCGCGGCGCCCAGCTGCATGTCGAACGACGAGAGCAGTCCCCGGAAACGGGCATTGAGGTCGATCTGCCCGGAATTGCCCAGCACGCCGACCAGCTTGTCCGAGAGTTTGCGGCCCGCGATGCCGAGGGCCAGCTCGTCCACGGCCCGGGCCGTGGAGCGCAGGCGGGGAACCGACAGGTCGAAACGGGTCTTCCGGATGTCGGGAAGCCCCTTCACCGAGGCGTCGGCCACGAGCGTCGTCCCCTCGCCGATCTGCATGCTCCTGATCCGGCCCGTGAAATCGGACACCACGCCGGCGACCTCGACGTTTACGTCGGTGAAATCCACATGCCAGTCGCGCAGCTTCGGGGCGAAAAAGGCGATGTCGTCGGTCGAAACGGTCGTATTGCGCATCGAGGCGTCGATGCGCACCTCGCCGATGAAATCCTTGTACTGCGCCCACGAGTCGCCCGCCAGCGAGACGAACGGAAAGTTGACGTTCGAACGCGGCGTGATGATCGAGGCGTTCTCGAAGCCCAGACAGCCCTGCGTCATGTAGAACCGCCCGGCCAGGTGGTTCAGCACGAAGCCGCTGCGTTCGCGGGCCGAAAAGGCCGCAATGGAGGTGTAAATGGCCTGCCCGTCGATCGTGAAATCGTCCACGCGGGCCGTGATGCCGTAGAGGTGCATGTGCGAGAAGTCGATGCCGTGCTCCGGATCGCGATGGTCGAGCCGTTCGAGGCAGAGGTCCATGTTCTCGATCGAGGCCTTCTTCAGCGAGAGGCGGAAATTGCCCTTCTTGGGTTTGTCGGGGTCGGAAATGCGGTCGACGATCTGTTTGATGTTCATCTCCCCGCCGGGCGTCTGCCGCAGGTAAAGCCTCGCGTCGGCGATCTCGCCGCGGCTCAGCTCCAGCCCGCCGCCGAAGATGCCGAAACTCGTGATGAAGGCGTCGAGCTTCCCGACGTAAAGCAGCGTGTCGCGCTGGTAGTCCTCGACATAGAAGCCCTTGACCCTGACCTTCGAGAAGATGCCGATGTCCACGCGGTCGATCGACACGGTGGCCTCCAGCTTGCGCGAGACGAAGCACGCGGCCCTGTGCACCGCGTAGTTCTGCACGGCGGGAATGTCGAGCAGCAGCGAGAGCGCCACGGGAACAATTATCAGCAACAAAACCGCCGCCGAGAACACCTTTCCCAATATTTTTATACCTTTGCGCATCAGGACTCCTATATAACCTGCAAATTTAGCGAAAATAGTTAAAAAACAATTATAATTCCGGATGGATATTACAATTCTCGGCATCGAATCCTCGTGTGACGACACCTCTGCCGCCGTGCTCCGCAACAACGTCCTGCTGTCGAACGTCATCGCCTCGCAGGCGGTTCACGTCAAATACGGCGGCGTGATCCCCGAACTGGCCTCGCGGGCCCACCAGCAGAACATCATCCCCGTCGTGGACACGGCGCTCAAGGAGGCGGGCGTCGCCGCCGACCGGATCGACGCCATCGCCTTCACGCGCGGCCCGGGGCTGGTCGGATCGCTGCTCGTGGGCGTGTCGTTCACCAAGGGGCTTTCGATCGCCCGCAACATCCCGATGGTCGAGGTCAACCACCTTCAGGGGCACATCCTCTCGCACTTCATCGACCTTCGGGACCGCACGCTGCCCCATCCGGACTTTCCGTTCCTGTGTCTCCTGGTGAGCGGCGGCCACACGCAGATCGTGCGCGTGGACTCCCCGCTCGAAATGGAGATCATCGGCACGACGATCGACGACGCCGCGGGCGAGGCCTTCGACAAGTGCGCCAAGGTGATGGGGCTGCCCTACCCGGGCGGCCCGGTGATCGACCGTCTGGCCAAGGAGGGCGATCCGAAGGCATTCCGCTTCGCGCATCCCCGCGTCGAGGGCTACGACTATTCGTTCTCGGGCCTGAAAACCTCGTTCCTCTACACGCTGCGCGACGCCGTGGCCGCAGACCCCGACTTCATCGAGACGCACAAGGCCGACCTCTGCGCCTCGCTGCAAGGGACCATCGTCGAGATTCTGCTCGACAAACTCATCCGCGCCTCGAAGGAGACGGGCATCCGCGACATCGCCATCGCAGGCGGCGTCTCGGCCAACTCGGGCCTGCGCGACGGCATCGCCGAAGCGGGCCGCCGGCGCGGCTGGCGAACGTTCCTTCCGGAGTTCAAGTTCACGACCGACAACGCGGCGATGATCGCCATGGCGGGCTACTACCGCTACCTGCGGGGCGACTTCTCGTCGCTCGACGTCTCGCCCGTGGCGCGGCTCGAGGAGTTGTAAGCTACTCACTCACAAAAAAATAATTTATGCAAACATCCAGATTCATGCGGGTCCTTTCGGGGCTGCTGCTGTCAGTTTTCGCCGTCACCGGCCCAACCGCCTGCAACGACAGCAACGACAAGAACACCGCGACGCTGACCGTCAGCACAGACGACCTCGTACTGGGCGGCGAGGCCGGGGAGTCCGAAACCTTCACCATCACTACGACCGCCGCGTGGAAGGCCGTCCCCTCGGGCGAAGGCTTCACGCTCGACAAGACCGAGGGCACGGGTGACGCTACCGTCCGCGTAACCGCCGCCGCGGGCAACTGGGACGGCTATGTGAAGCAGCTGGGCAGCATCGAGATCGCGGCCACGAGCGTCGACGGAGTGAAAACCGTCAGCGTCAGCCAGGACGAAATCACCCCGGTGCTGCCGTCCGAGGTAACCCTGGTGGCCGATTTTACGCTGGGAGCTTCGGTCGCCACCCCCGAGCTGCCGCCCTATTCGACGGATAACTTCACGACCGGGCGCCATGAGTACACGATCGGCGGCTACGCATTTGCCATTTTCGTCGATCCGGACGAGGGCGGCAAATTCTACTGGCTCGACAACAAACAGTTCAGCCCCTCCATTCCGGATCCGGCCCAAGGACTGTTTTTCAGCAAATTAGGCGCATACGTCGAATTCCCGGCCATCGCCGGCAAAGTTCTTTCGGAGGTTCACTACCTGCCCACGAGCCAGCAGAACGACGTCAGCCTCGACCTGTTCGGCGCCGACGATTCGGAACCGCAGTATACGCTCGATTACGGCGACGACGGCACATGGTCCTACACACTGATCGACGCCCGGGAGAACCTGCGTTACCGCATCGAGATCACCAACAAGAAAAACGCGCAGCTCGCCAAACTCAAACTCGTCTACGCCGCGGCGAAATGACGCACGACATCCGGCAAAGACAAACCCCTCCCGGCCAAATGGCCGGGAGGGGTTTGTCTTTATTGGGAGGCGGCGGATCACTTCGCGCCGAAAAGTTTTTCCCGGAGCGAGAAGCCTTCGCATTTCGCGGCGAAGCTGTCGTACTCGGTGCGGAGCGATGTCATCAGCTCCCGGACCGACTGAATCTTCTCGGCACGCCAGGCGTTCGAGCCGCAGAAGGCGTAGCCGTTGCGGAGCTTGCCCTTGAAAGCGTTATAGAGGGCCAGCATGATGCAGTAGGGGCTGTGCGTCACGTCGCACGTCTTGATGCAGTCGAACGGGCACGCCTTGGGGACCTTCAGGCCCTCCTTCACGCGATCGAGGAACGAGTTGCGGATGGCCCGGCCCGGCATGCCGACAGGGCTTTGGATGATCTCGATGTCCTCCTCGTGCGCCTCGATGTAGCTCTGCTTGAAAGCCGGATCGGCGTCGCACTCGTCGGTGGTGACGAAGCGCGTCCCCATCTGCACGCCGTCGGCGCCCAGCGCCATGATGCGGTAGATGTCCTCGCCCGTATAGATGCCGCCGCCGGCGATCACCGGAATGCTGCAGTTGTGCTCGGCCTCGAAAGCACGGACCTCGGCCACGATCTGCGGAACGATGGCTTCGAGCGAATAGTGCTCGTCGGAGATCTGGTCGGCCTTGTAACCCAGGTGGCCGCCCGCCTTGGGACCCTCGACCACGATGGCGTCGGGGATGTACTTATATTCCGAGAACCATTTCTGGCACAGGACCTTCGCGGCGCGCGCCGACGAAACGATCGGAGCCAGTTTGGTCTTGGCGTCTTCCGTGAGAAACGACGGCAGGTTCAACGGAAGCCCCGCACCCGAGAAGATGATGTCGGCCTTCTCGGCGATGGCGGTCTTCACCATGTCGGCGAAGTTGGACATGGCGACCATGACGTTGACGCCGATGATGCCCTTCGTCGCTTCGCGGGCCTTGCGAAGCTCCTCCTTCAGCCCCCAGATCGAGGCGGTGCGATAGTCCTTCGAATAGTTGTTATAGATCGCCCCGAGACCGGCCGACGAGATGACGCCGACACCGCCCTGATTGGCCACGGCCGATGCCAGGCCCGCAAGGGAGACGCCTACGCCCATACCGCCCTGAACGATGGGCATGGAGGCGCATAAATTTCCGATTTTCAATGATTTCATGCTGTTTACTTAAAAGAATAAGTGACGTAACGGGGTACAAGGTACGGAAAATCGGAGCGTTTGGTTCCGCGCGGGAACATATTTAACGCAGACTTCACATTGTCCGCTCACAAAAACCGGATGCCGCGGACCCGTTTCTGCCCCCGGCCGGCGGCCTCGCGCTCGACGATGCCCGTCACGACATCCGCCGCGTCGTGCCATCGGTTGGCGCGAAACTTCCGGCGGTAGGTCGTCAGATGGGCGTAGAGTTCGGGCCAGCGGAGGTTCCAGCCGCGGGGAAAACGCACGAGGTGGAGCGCCGTGGCCGAATTGGAGAGGATGCGCGCCTCCTTGTTGCCGCTCTGGTGGAACCACTCGACGCGCACGCCCGGCGCAAGTGCCTGCACGGCCCGGGCGAAACCGCGGCCGCCGTTGTTGCTCTCGATGGCGGCCTGCCGCGTGTCCGAGCGCACGAGCATCTCCCCCACCAGCGGCTCGGTCGCCTCCATCGGCTCGCGCGAATAGACCGCGTCGGTAATGTAAATCACCCCGTCGGCATCGACCGCATAGGAGAGCGAACAGAGGTAGTCGTCGCCCGTGTCGGCGGTGTCGGTGTAGTTGGCGCGGCGGACGATCTCGTGTGGCAGACAGTCGTACTCGGCGAAATTCAGCCCGTACAACAGCCCCTCGCGGGCCGACGGACGCCCCTGATACATCGCCTCGAATTGCAGCGGGTCCAGCCGCCGCTTGGCCTCCAGCAGCGCAGCGCCGTGCTGCCGCTCCCACAACGCCTCGCCCGGCTGGCGGGGGTCGACCTCCGTGGGCGGCGCGGTTTTCAGAGCCTCGAAATTGAGGTGCAGCCACCGGTCGGCAGGCAGCGTGTCGAGCTGCGACCACGCGCGCAGCTCCTCGACCGGCTCGCGGACCGCGAGGGCGCCGATCAGGTCCTCCTCGTGCCAGCGGGTGAAGACCACCAGCTCGCGCGAGGCGTTGTGCATGCGGGTCCGCACGACGGAGGTGTACCACTCCCAGCAGTTGGCGCGGACGAGCGGCGAATTGGCTTCAAGCGCGTCTTTATACACATTATAATCAATTTTGTCGCAGATTAACAAAAAATCGTTAAATTTGCGCTAAAGATTGATTGACAGCGTTATGGAAAAATCGAAAAGAGTGGTCGGTTACGCCCGTGTTTCGACGGAGGCACAAGACATTACCCGTCAAATTGAACTTATTACGGCCTATTGTAACGACCGAAATTATCATCTAATCAAAATCATTCAAGAGAAAATTTCGGGCGCCCGACGGGACAGAAAGAGCCTAAACGAACTTTTAGAGGTGGACGATGCGGTTGCAGACCTAATCATCGTTTCGGAACTCTCCCGTTTATCGCGTGAAGATGATATTTTATCCGTTCTTTCAACGATAAACGAACTTTTGAAACAAGGTGTCGATATTCTGTTTTTGGATAAGCAAGACCGCATTTATAAGGCTGGAACTATTTTATCCCTTTACGACATCATTACGCTGTCAGTAGAAGCCAAAGCAAGTGCCGACGAACGCTACAAGATTGCAGGTCGGATGCAGACGGGTTTACGCTCCAAACTGGCCGAGTTTAGCAATATGTTTGCAGGCGGTACGGTTCCTTTCGGCTACAAAGTCATTCACAATCCCGATTACAAACTGAACCAAACGCCTAAAAACCTGCTTGTCGTCGATGCCAAAGAAGCCGAAGCGGTAAAATACCTTTTTCAGCAGCTAATCGACGGCAATACGATACGGCAGACTGTAAGGGTTTACAATAAATTATACCCTTACAAACTCTCTTATTCGGGCATCTGCCGCATTATCCGCAATCCCAAATACAAAGGGGAGATATACCGACGGGGAAAATTGTACGGCCAAATTCCCGAACTGCAAATCATCACGCCCGAAGATTTCGACAAGGCTAACAAACAAATGCGTGAAAACAGCCTGTTTCAAAGCAATGCCCCGAAATACTATAATCCGCTGAAAGGTTTGCTGTTTTGCCCGTGTGGATGCGGTCTTTACATGAAACCCAACCACAACAGCTATCTAATCTATCGTTGTTCAAGTGCTTATAACGACAAACAGAAATGCGAAAATTACGGCGTCAAATGCGCTTATATCCTATCGTCCGTTTGGACTTGTGTAAAGGAAACCTTGCACACCGAGGAATACAAGCGCTTCAATACCCAGCGGGCAAATGAATTGCAGGGGATAAACAAGCAGATTCGGGAAACAATCACCCGAAAAGTCAATAGCGTCGATGAACTGAAAACGCAATCGGCATCGTTGATTGCCAAAATCAAGAAACTGAATAATGATGACCTTATCAATGAATTGGAAACCGATTATAACGTGCTTTGCAAACAAATCAAGCAAACCGAGCAGGAAATTTCCGAACTGAACGGACAGATAGCCGAAAACGATGCCGAAATAAAACGGAATGTGGAGCAGAAAGATTTTAGCAAAATGGAGCAGTCGGCCTTATACAAGGAAAAATTGCAAAAGGCCGTCTATCATTCCCAGTCTGCCATGCGTGGCATTTTGGAAATAGTCTTTAAGAACGGCATGACACGTTACGTGCTGATTAAAAAGCACCGAAACGGCGGAACCTACCTTTTGCCCGATACGTTCAAAGGCGACATGGAGCGTAAACAAATTATCGTTCCGTCCTTACGAACCGACAAGGATAATCCCTATTCAGCCCAGCCGATGAATTTGCGCTACACGTTCGACGAATTTTTCAAGGCCATGCCCGTCGAAGAATACGAGATCCCGATAACGGAATGAAAGAAAAAGCATTGCTGGAAAATTCTCCTGCAATGCTTTTTCCCTATTTTTCAAATTAGCCCATTCGCCTCACATTGTTAAGCACCTGCGGAGTTAGCCATATGCTGTTTCGCTTCCCGATTCCTTCCATAAATTCCACAAAATCGGGTGATAGCTTTACATTATGAAGATTAAAATTAGTAGCACCTCCCATATCAAGAAGATTCTTATTTACAAGACTTTCTACGATTGGCGTTATCGTCTGTGCCCCTCTTGCGTCTGTCCACCATTTGATAAACAGACCTGTACCGTCCATTTGCGTTTGACTGTAATAACATAAAAGGAGAAATAATTCTTCATCCGATGTAATGCCGAATCGAGCCATCACATTCAAAAAATCATTCACAAAAATAAGGATGGGTTCTGTTTTCAAGTGCAAGGAATCTTCCATTTCACGAAAAGTTTTAAGGATTTGACAAAATAACATAGCTAACTATGCCATAAACAAATATACTAATTTTCGTCAAATAAGAATCGCTGAAAAGCCCTCATTTCGGCTCCCGATAAAGAATACCCCGATTCATTTGTTTGCTGAAAATAACCTTTGTACCTTTACAGAAGCCAGCAAGAGGGATAAAGGCGATGCCTAAATCTGTCCCCTGCTTCGTGCTTAAAAGTGACACTTATACCACTACCTACCCAACCAACACCTAATCATAGGCTCTCGGCTCTGTGGAGCCTCAAACCCGATTTTCAGACTATGCTGTACTATGTAACGCAAAACAAATGATTCGACAACCGAAAAGCCGCCAAAGCCGCGTTAGGCTCCGCCTGTTTTCGAAAATTATTAAAAACAAAAGAGATACTATTTACTAATTACGTCGCTAACGATGAATTACACAACGATTCCAAAATCAATTTGCCAGTTTCAAACGGGCAACGGCAAACCGACCGACATTTACGTTTGAGCAACGATTAAATGCAAATCGGATTACAAGACACAAATAAGCCATATAACAGAAGATAGGCTGTCCCAAATAACGGGAGTAAATATCCGTACTGTCAAACGGTCTATCCAACGATTAAAGGAGTGCGAAACAATGCAGGTTACAACCCGCATAATCGACGGATGCAAACGCCGTAATTCCTATTATATAGCCAATCCCCAAACGGATTTCTATTTCGTGGATAACCGATTCTTTACAAAGAACCACCCGCCGAAAATCGCGGGTTTTCTGCTCTTATTAAAGGCTATATGTCTTAATAATACGAATACTATCCTTTGAAATATCGGACAGATTGCCGATGCTGTCGGAATGAATCGTAATACGGTTTCAGCTCTTATTAAAGAGAGTAACGGATTAGGGCTGATTAAGGCCCTACCGAACGGCTACGAAATAACGGATGATTGCTTTATAAACCCACCGCAGAAAGACACGGCACACGCCGTCTATAATGAAATATGCCGATTCTGCATAATAAAGGGAACGAATCCGCCGCAATGAAATGAACGGGCAATGAATCGGATTCTTACTAAATACAACATTCCGAATCTGTCGGCCGATAATCCGCTGTCGGTTACTTATGCCCTTAATGAACGGTGCAAGATGATTCCCGAATCCGTGTCGCTGGCTTATTTCGTTAAGGTGCTTGCACCCAAGACCCGATAAAGGCCAACAAGCTACATTCACAATCTTTTCTACTCACATAATATACTTTCGTTCAGACGCCCCGATTTTATAGTCGGGGCGTTTTGCTTTGATAGTTCGACCGTGAAGATACTATCACTTTCTCACCCCCTCCCCCTTTTCGGATGGAAAACCGAATTTTTATCCATCCCATTTAATAGGATTCCACATAAAACAGACCACCCCCTATTTATGCCCGAAACCATATAACAGCATAGAATTATCTGCATTATATAGAATCGGAAAGCTATTCTTACATGGAGATATGCCGCCCTTTTTAGTTGGTTATGAATGGAGTTATCTTTTTACAAGTAATGGGGAATAACTCTAAACTTTACAGACCATGAAAACATTAAATGAAAGGGCGACAGATATTCTGCAAGCCTTGTTAGCCGTGCGGTCTTACAGAATCGACCACGGGAACGAAGTTTACACACGCTTACGTGCCGCAATGATTGGGCGCAATGGAAAGTACAACCTTATTTCGCTGGTAGAATACTACGAAGCTAAAGGTAAACTTGCGCAGAATACAGAAATGAATTTTGCATTTGACACAAGTACAAAGCAGTTTATCCCGTACTATTACTGCAATAAAACTCTCCGCATTGAATCGCATAGTGCGTACCCGACAGAAAACGGAATGGAGAATTGCGCCGAGGAACGACAGGCTGACCACACAAATTTTGCAAACCGATGGCTAATACGCACGAACTCGCAACAACCGATTATATGAATGCGCAACGAGTAGTACAGAATTGTGTTTTGAAGAATCAAAGCACGGTTATCGAGGAAATGATACGGGCAAACCTTATTTCCGAAGAACATCTTTATCCGTTCGCGGATGATGTTATGGAATGGTGGCTGATTGATTCATGGCTGGCCGAACGACTGAAAGCGCAAGGCGAGGTTATCATCGAGGAATACGGTTGCTACTGGTGGGGCAGACAATCCAGCGGGCAGGCGATTTACATGGACGGCGTAATACAAGAAATTTGCGGGAACGATTCCCAACTTACAACTAACAAAGTTTCGATTCCATAGCGTAAACTATTGGATAGAAACTTTGTTTTCAAGAACTTTGCACAATAAAAGCGCAGCAAATTTCCATAGAGTGTTCTGTCTTTTAGAAACATTTTCTATCTTTGTGTCGTTACCGAATAGGTAGCAGACATATTAGTAACGTGAAAGTGTTTCGCGTTTACTCTCACATAGAAATCTGACAGTTTCAATAGGTACGGGAGTAAGCAAGACAGACACTCTTCATTTGTGTAGCTATATATCATCCCGATATATACTGCCAAGTGTGGAGATTTGCTTATTTGTACCAAGGTTTTGTCAGAACCTCTATGTGGATAAGCGAACAACTCCACACTTTCTTTTTGCATATAACCCACCGCAGCAGGAGTTGATACGGTAAGATTTGAAACACTTGTTTAACTTAAATAAATCTTACTATGAAAAAATTATTTTTATTTGTGCTTACTGCAATGATGATTTGCGGATGCTCCAAGAACGAAAACGAAAACCCTGCACCTCCTGAAGAGGATATATTTTCCGTCGATATAACATCGCTGGAATTTAGCGGGCGGGGAGGCACACAATACATTTCCTTTGAAAGCACCCAAGATTGGACACTTTCGGGTGGCGCTTCTTGGTGTGAACCGTCGCAGAAAAGCGGAAGCGGCACAGACCGATATTTTTCTGTCGATTTTTCTGCAACAAGCAATACGACAACTGATAACCGCTCAACTGCATTCACGCTCAAAAGCGGAGAACAATCGGTAGAAATACAAATAACACAGGGATTTGTTCCGACCGTCATTGTGTCCGAAGCGGGAACATTACAACAAATCTTAACGGAACAAAATCTATTGGAAACGACGGAATTGAAAATTAACGGCAAGCCCGATGAAACGGATTTCAAATTTCTCAAATCCGTGCTGACATTGAACTATTTGGATATTTCGGACGTAAATTTGGAAGAGTTGCCTGAAAGAGCCTTTGCAAATTCCCTTATTTCCCATGTTATATTACCGCGTTCTTTGAAAGTAATCGGCAATGAAATGTTCTATATGGCAGAAACGAGAACCGTACAAATGTTTGACGAAGTAGTTGCCATAGGCGACAAGGCATTTTATATGAGCGAAATTCATTCGGATTTTCATTTTTCATCCAAATTACAAACTATCGGTAAAGAGGCGTTTTATCATTGTTCGGGCTTATATTCTCTAAAATTTCCTGCATCACTTGAAACTATTGGGGAAAGTGCATTTGCGAATTTGACATATTCCGTCACGAGTTACCCATCTCTTGATTACATATTTTTTGAAAAAGGGTCGAAATTGAAAACGGTCGGAGATGAAGCTTTTTATCGCGCTTTAGACCGTGATGGGATTATTTATATGCAACATTGTACTCAAGTTGAAACGCTTGGATACAATACATTCAAAGAAGATATTGCTTCTGCATTCTATTTTGGGACAAAAACACCGCCCCAAGGAGGATTCCCCTTTAAAAAAGGCGACTACGTCAATGCTTGGACTGTTAAAATATATGTCCCGAAATTATATGTAGATGCATATCAGAAACTTTGGAGCAATTATTCTTGGGACGTGCAAGGTAGCTTTATGGCGTTAGAAGATAATATGCCCGAAGACAAATGATACTGCTATGAAGCAAAATAGGATAAATAAAGCCCAATGGCGAGAATTGATTGCAAATTACATTTCTTACTGCAACAACAGAGGAAATTTAGGATTGTTGGTCAAGACGGATAATCTACGGCATATTTCAAATGTAATTTGGGATGAGTGGAGCCGCATTATATCAACAAATTGCAATCGCCTTTCCCAATCGGCCGATTTTAACGAATTGTACGAACTCATAGAGGATTTGAAAATTCGAGGAATAGGAGCACAATCCATGATTGAAACAGCCCGACAAGTCGCTTATAAATACGATATTCCATTAGATGATTCCTGCTGGAGAGTGGTAGTGCGAAAATCCCCTATTATCAAATTACTTGGTGTTCCTGCAAGAGATATTAAAAATTACTTTGCCCGATTATCTCCTGATTTTGGACAATTAACCTCACAGCAAAAAATAGATTTTATTATTGCCTACCAAGATAAAATTAGGCGTCTGCTAAAGAAATAAGATACACCACCTTCCGAGTGACAGACTTTGTTAAAAGGTTAATCTATAAGACCCTTTTGCAGAGTTTGTCACTTTCTTATTTTGTTTATTCCGCTAATAATCTTATCTTTATAAAGATAAACAACAATTAAATTTTAGCTAAAATGAACAGATACAAACAACCTAAAACAGCATGAAAGACCGACGCATGAGAGGATAAACAGATAATCCAAAAGACGGTTAAATGGAGCCAAACAGAGGGAATAGTCCTGCTTGTAGGAAAACCCAAAGACGAAATATTTCCCGAAACATTTATCTACATGTTTGCCCCTAATATGGCAGACATAACAAAGCCCGTCGAAATTATCCTTACAAAGAATCGACAATACATCTTCGGATGAAAGTGCGAACTTAACGAAATGGACGGGATAATCGGCACAATGACGGCTAACGAGGCGCAAATCGAGGGAACGGGCGAAAAGGTGAATTTGTTCGACTACCACGTGAAAGCCGATACAATACTATTCCAATACGCCACGCCCGACGGACGGAATGAGGTCGTGAAATTCCCGTTAGCTGGATTTTGCGAAAACTATCTGATGCAGTTTGCAAAGTAGCGGCAGGAACCGTACGGTGGTAACGGAACAGACGCACGTATTAGAGGTAAAGAATATTACTCCACAAAAAATGGAGTTATATATACTATATATCTTAAAAGGTTAAGGGCAAGCCGAAAAAATGCGGCGTTTTTCCTTATACATAAAATTTCAGATTAAAAACAAGGCAAATTTTTTCGTTCATTAGTTAGTTTGCGACAATCTTGATTATTTTCTGTATAAATCGTCCAAAACAAAGCAGTCCACGCGATTACCCGTCAGCGACCCTTCGCGGCCGACGGAGAGCAGCCCGCCCCGGCGGCCGATGATCTCGACCTCGTCGGCCGTGCGGATGTAGCCGGGCGGTTTCGCCCCCGCTTGATGGAGGTGTCCGGAAAAAAGGCCGCGTATTCCTGCGATTCGAGGATGCGCTGCACGCGGCGGTTGAACTTCGAGGCCAGCGTCCCCGAGTAGGAGGCGATCGCCACCCGGCAGTCGGGGTCGAGTCCCAGCACGTAGGCCGGGAGCAGGGTCGTGGCCCCGACGCTCTTGCCGTGCTGGGGCGGCATGGTGACGATCAGCCGCCGGACGCGCCCCGCGGCAAAGGCCTCCAGCACCCGGTAATAGGCCCGGTGGAAGGGTTCGAGTTCGAGAAAGGGATAGACCCCGAGGGCGAAATCGGCGAAGGACGGGGGCGCGGCCGGCGGCGCGTCGTCCGGAAGCACCAGCCCCTCGGGAAACGGCGAGCCGCCGGAAAACAGCGGAAAGCCCGCAAATACGGCATCGCACGCGGGAGCATCCGGAGAGGCGTTCCCGCCGGTTACGAAAACCTCTGCGGAGGAGCGCTCCGCAGAGGTCGGTTCGGTTGGTTTGAGCATTTTACTGAAATTTTTTGAAAAACCCATGCGCGGCGCCGCGGCGGGCAGGTTTTTTGTCGGGGTGCGCTCCGGCGGCAGCGCCGTGCCGGGGAAGGAGGGCCGGAGCGCGGCGGCAGGTCAGAGGAGCGCGCGCACCTCGGAAAACGAGAAGTCGTTCAGCGCTTCGCCGTCGCTGCGGACGGTGTGAAACTCCCACCAGACGGGAACCAGGTCCGCAATCGCGTCCCGGTCGCCCTCGGGGAGCCGCTCGCGCCGCCGGTAGACGATCACCGAGGCCGTGAGCCGGCACTCCATATCGCCGAAAGGAAACGTGAGCGAGCCTGAAAAGTAACTTCCCCCGCCGATGGCCTCCGCAAGACGCGCGGCCACTTCAAGGTAAAGTTCCGATGAAACCGAATACATCATTGATAATTAATCGTTTTTTCGCAAAAGAGTTTGCAGAAGAGAATAAATTGTTTAACTTTGCAGAACAAAGATAAGTTCAAAATTTGAATTTTCTGCAATAAAGTTCAAATATTTTATATAAATAATTCCGATAACAAAGCGATGAACGAACGGGTAAAACTGATACGCAAGCAGCTCGGCATGACACAAGAGCAACTGGCACAACGACTTGGAATCGGCAAAGCGGCGCTGTCGATGATCGAAACCGGCAAGGCGGGGCTTTCGGCGCGCAACCGCAACATATTGGTTCAGGAATTGAACGTCAATCCCGACTGGCTCGAAACCGGCAAGGGCAACATGTTCAACGCCGAACCCGATCTGACGGCCTACATGCACCGCACGGACAACTCGCTGCCGCTGCAAAGCGTCCCCCTCTACTCGATCGAAGGCACGGCGGGCCTGGTCCCGCTGTTCACCGACCAGGCGCAGAGCAAGCCCGTCAACTTCATCCACATTCCCAACCTCCCGAAATGCGACGGGGCGATCTATATCGTCGGCGACTCGATGTACCCGCTGCTCAAGAGCGGCGACATCGTGCTGTACAAGCAGCTGCGCGACATAAACGACATCTTCTGGGGCGACATGTACCTGCTGTCGATCGACATCGACGGCGAGGAGTACGTGACGGTGAAGTACATTCAGAAATCCGACCGCGCAGGCTACGTGAAGCTCGTGAGCCAGAACCAACACCACGCCGACAAGGACGTGGAGATCTCGCGCATCCGCGCCATCGCGCTCGTGAAGGCGAGCATCAGGATGAACTCGATCCGTTAGCAGAAACAGCGGAGGCAGACCGAAGGGGCGAAAAAACGCAATCGGACAAAGCTGCGCAAATAAAATCCGGTTTTGGGTAACCAATTCCGGATTTTTTATTATCTTTGCAAAGATCGAATTGGTTTGCCAATTTCGACCATGTCAAACTCCGGGCTGCGGCCCGCCGTTCCGGAATACAACGAATGCAACAATTATAACTATGAAAACCAATTACGAAATCCGCTATGCGGCGCATCCCGAGGATGCGAAAAGCTACGACACGGCGCGTCTGCGCCGCGATTTCCTGATCGAAAAGGTATTCACGGCCGACGAGGTCAACATGGTCTACTCGATGTACGACCGCATGGTCGTCGGAGGCGCCATGCCTGTCGCCGAGACGCTCCGCCTCGAAGCCATCGACCCGCTGAAGGCTCCGTTCTTCCTCACGCGCCGCGAAATGGGCATCTACAACGTCGGAGGCCCCGGCGTGGTGAAGGCCGGCGACGCCGTGTTCGAACTCGGCTACAAGGAGGCCCTCTACCTCGGTTCGGGCGACCGCGAGGTGACCTTCGCGAGCGAGGACGCCGGGAATCCCGCCAAATTCTATTTCAACTCGCTGACCGCACACCGCAACTACCCCGACAAGAAGGTCACCAAAGCCGACGCCGTGGTGGCCCACATGGGTTCGCTCGAAGGGTCGAACGACCGCAACATCAACAAGATGCTCGTGAACCAGGTGCTGCCGACCTGCCAGTTGCAGATGGGCATGACCGAGCTGCTGCCCGGAAGCGTGTGGAACACGATGCCCGCACACGTGCACTCGCGCCGCATGGAGGCCTATTTCTATTTCGAAGTGCCCGAGGACCAGGCCGTGTGCCACTTCATGGGCGAAGTCGACGAGACGCGCCACATCTGGATGAAGGGCGATCAGGCCGTGCTCTCGCCCGAATGGTCGATCCACAGCGCCGCAGCCACGCACAACTACACCTTCATCTGGGGCATGGGCGGCGAGAACCTCGACTACGGCGACCAGGATTTTTCGAAAATAACCGATCTGAAATAATTCATAATTCAAAATTCATAATTCAAAATTATGGTAAACTTTTCACTGGAAGGTAAGGTCGCGCTCGTGACGGGCGCCTCTTACGGCATCGGATTCGCACTGGCAACGGCTTTCGCACGTCAGGGCGCAAAAATCGTCTTCAACGACATCAAACAGGAGCTGGTGGACAAAGGCCTGGCCGCCTACAAGGCCGAGGGCATCGAGGCCAAAGGCTACGTCTGCGACGTGACCAGCGAGGAGCAGGTGAACGCCATGGTGGCGCAGATCGAAAAAGAGGTCGGCATCGTGGACATCCTCGTCAACAACGCCGGCATCATCAAGCGCATCCCGATGGTCGAGATGACCGCCGCGGAGTTCCGCCAGGTGATCGACATCGACCTCAACGGCCCGTTCATCGTCTCGAAGGCCGTCATCCCCTCGATGATCAAGAAGGGCAAGGGCAAGATCATCAACATCTGCTCGATGATGTCGGAGTTGGGCCGCGAGACCGTCTCGGCCTACGCCGCAGCCAAAGGCGGACTGAAGATGCTGACCCGCAACATCGCCTCGGAGTACGGCGAATACAACATCCAGTGCAACGGCATCGGCCCGGGTTACATCGCGACGCCCCAGACCGCACCGCTGCGCGAGCGTCAGGCCGACGGATCGCGCCACCCGTTCGATTCGTTCATCGTGGCCAAGACCCCCGCGGCACGCTGGGGCACGCCCGAAGACCTGATGGGACCCGCCGTGTTCCTCGCATCGGACGCTTCGGATTTCGTCAACGGACACATCCTCTACGTCGACGGCGGCATTCTGGCCTACATCGGCAAGCAGCCGCAGTAGGTTCCGCACACCTCCGCATGAAACAGCCCCCGCTCACCGAAGCGGGGGCTGTTTTCGTTTTCAGGGCCGGCATGCCGCGCGTTTCAGGCCCAGAGGGCCTCCAGACGCCGGGCGACGACCTCGTCGGTGATGTAGTCGTCGTACTCCATATAACGGTCGACCATGCCGTTGGGCGTGAGTTCGATGATGCGGTTGGCGACCGTATTGACGAATTCGTGGTCGTGCGAACTCATCAGCACGTTGCCCTTGAAATTGATCAGCGAGTTGTTGAACGCCTGGATGGATTCGAGGTCGAGGTGGTTGGTCGGAGAGTCCAGCACGAGCGTATTGGGCTGCTGGATCATCATCTTCGCCACCATGCAGCGCACCTTCTCGCCGCCGGAGAGGACGCTGACCTTCTTGTAAATCTCCTCGCCGCTGAAGAGCATCTTGCCCAGATACCCCCTCAAATAGAGTTCCGAGGTGTCGGACGAGAACTGCGCCAGCCAGTCGACGATCGAGAGCTGGCTCTCGAACCAGGGGGCGTTGTTGAGCGGAAGGTAGGCGTAATTGATCGTCGTGCCCCACTCGACGACGCCCGAATCGGCCTTGTCGTCGCCGACCAGAATGTCGAACAGCGCCGACACGGCACGCGGATCGCGCGCCAGGAAGGCGATCTTGTCGCCCTTCTCGACCGTGAAGCTGACGTCGCTGAAAAGCCGTTCGCCGTTCACCGTCTTGCTCAACTCGTCGACCCCGAGGATCTTCGTGCCCGCCTCGCGTTCGGGCTGGAAGATGATGCCCGGGTATTTGCGCATCGAGGGCTTGATCTCCTCGATGTTGAGCCGTTCGAGCATCTTCCGGCGCGAAGTCGTCTGCTTCGACTTGGCGACGTTGGCGCTGAACCGCTGGATGAATTCCAGCAATTCCTTTTTCTTCTCCTCGGCCTTCTTGTTCTGGTTCTGCTGCTGGCGCAGGGCGAGCTGGCTCGATTCGTACCAGAAGCTGTAATTGCCCGAGAAAAGGTTGATGTCGCTGTAATCAATATCGACCGTATGCGTGCACACCGAGTCGAGGAAGTGGCGGTCGTGCGAGACGACCAGCACCGTGTTTTCGTAATTCGACAGGTAATTCTCCAGCCACGCGATCGTCGTCCGGTCGAGGTCGTTGGTCGGCTCGTCGAGCAGCAGGTTGTCGGGTTTGCCGAACAGGGCCTGCGCCAGCAGCACGCGCACCTTCTCCTTGGCGCTCAAATCGCGCATCAGCTGGCCGTGCAGGGCTTCCCGGACCCCGAGGCTGCTCAACAGGTTGGCGGCGTCGCTCTCGGCGTTCCAGCCCTGCATCTCCGCGAACCGCTCCTCCAGCTCCCCGGCCCGGAGACCGTCCTCCTCCGAAAAGTCGGGCTTGGCGTACAACGCCTCCTTCTCCTTCATCGTCTCCCACAGCGGCTGATGCCCCATCAGAACCGTGTCGAGGACCGTAAACCCATCATAGGCGAAGTGGTCCTGCTTGAGCACCGACAGGCGTTCGCCCGGGCCGAAGGCCACGTTGCCCCGCGACGGGGTCACCTCGCCGCTGAGCACTTTGAGGAACGTGGACTTCCCCGCCCCGTTGGCCCCGATCACACCGTAGCAGTTGCCCGGGGTGAATTTGAGATTGATATCCTTGAAAAGAACCCGTTTTCCGTATTGTACCTCTAAATTCGAAACTGTAATCATCCTTAAAATCTGAATTTGAAACTGCAAAAGTAGCCCAAAAGAACGAGGAAACCGCACCGGAATGAAAAAAATCGGCCGGATCGCCGCTTTTCGGCCCGAAATCCCGGCGGCATGCGGAGCGCATCCGAAAGAACGGAGTCCGAAAAGGTTTTTCAGCGACGATCGCAACAAAAAGTTATCTTCTGAATTACAAGGAATTAGCGATCCGGGACGCAAAAAACCGACAGACACGGAACGGAAAACTAAAAAATCGCCCGAAAAAGTCCGATATGACAATTTATTTAATATATTTGCATAACGGACAGGATCGGTTCGGCATGGGCTGCGAACAAATTCGCCGTTTTGCCCCAATCAGTCACTGTATATTTGCGAAATCGTTGTTAACCCATAATCTGAAACCAAAATCATGGAACAATCAAAAGTGCGGGAGTTGCAGGACGTCGTGATCCGCTTTTCGGGCGATTCGGGCGACGGCATGCAGCTCACGGGCACGCTCTTTTCCGACACTTCGGCGCTGTTGGGAAACGGCATCTCGACCTTCCCCGACTACCCCGCCGAAATCCGCGCCCCGCAGGGAACCGTTGCGGGCGTTTCGGGCTTCCAGGTCCATTTCGGCGACCACCGCGAGCTGAATCCCGGTGACTACTGCGATGTGCTGGTGGCGATGAACCCCGCGGCGCTCAAGGCCAACCGAAAGTGGCTCAAGCCGGGCGCGACGGTCATCCTCGACGGCGATTCGATCACCGAAGAACATCTCAAGAAGGCGGGATTCGCAACCCTCGATCCGCTGGCAGAACTCAAGCTCGACGAATACAACGTCGTCGTTCCCGACATCACCTCCATGACGCGCGAGGCGCTGAAAGAGACCGGACTCGACAACAAGGCCGTCGTCAAGTGCAAGAACATGTTCGCACTGGGCATCTGCTTCTGGCTGTTCGACCGTCCGGAGGATTACGCACTCAAATACCTCGACGGGAAATTCGCCAAGAAAAATCCCGCCGTGGCCCAGGCCAACAAACTGGCCATAGCGGCAGGCTATAACTACGCCGCAAACACCCACCAGTTCGCCAACAACTACACCGTGGCCCCGGCTCCCCGCGAAAAGGGCACCTACCGGTCGATCAACGGCAACGTCGCCACGGCGTGGGGACTCTGCGCCGCGGCCGAGAAGGCGGGCCTGCCGCTCTTCTGCGGTTCGTACCCGATCACCCCGGCCACGGTGATCCTCGAAGAACTGGCCAAACGCAAGGACCTCGGGGTGAAGACCGTGCAGGCCGAGGACGAGATAGCCGGCATCTGCACGGCCATCGGCGCGGCCTTCGCGGGCAATTTCGCCGTGACGACCACCTCGGGCCCCGGACTGTCGCTCAAGAGCGAAGCGCTGGGACTGGCGGTGATGACCGAACTGCCGCTGGTCGTGGTGGACGTACAGCGCGGAGGACCCTCGACGGGCCTGCCGACGAAAACCGAGCAGAGCGACCTCCAGCAGGCGCTTTACGGCCGTAACGGCGAGTGCCCGGTGATCGTCGTGGCGGCATCGTCGCCCAGCGACTGCTTCCACTACGCCTTCGAAGCCGGACGCCTGGCCATGGAGCACATGACGCCCGTGATCCTGCTGACCGACGGATTCATCGCCAACGGCTCCGAGCCGTGGCGGATCCCCGAGATGAAGGACTACCCCGCCATTCAGCCCCCGATCGTGGACAAGGCTCCCGAAGGAGGGTTCATGCCCTATGTGCGCAACGAAAAACTGGCCCGCGGCTGGGCGTTCCCCGGCAAAGTGGGTCTGGAGCACCGCGTGGGCGGACTGGAGAAGGACTGCGTGAAGGGCTGCATCTCGCACGACCCGGCCAACCACCAGAAGATGACCGACACCCGCGCGGCGAAGGTGGCCAAAGTCGCCGACGACATTCCCGCACAGGCCGTCTGGGGCGATGCGGAAGGCGACCTGCTGGTCGTAGGCTGGGGCGGCACGCGCGGCCACCTGCAAAACGCCGTGGACGAAATGCGCCGCGAGGGCAAAAAGGTCTCGCTGTGCCATTTCAACTACATCAACCCGCTGCCGAAGGGGGTGCGCGACATCTTCGCGAAGTTCCGCAGGATCGTCGTCTGCGAGCTGAACGAAGGACAGTTCGCGGCCTATCTGCGCCAGAACTTCCAGGAGTTCCCCTACGAACAGTACAACAAGTGCGAGGGACTGCCCTTCACGGTCGCAGAACTTAAACAGAAATTCGAATCCTTACTGAAGTAACCATGGCAGACTACAAATACACCCCTGCGGATTTCAAGAGCGACCAGGAGGTACGCTGGTGTCCCGGATGCGGCGACCACGCGATTTTGAGCGCCGTGCAGCGCGCGCTGCCCGAAATCGCCGACGCGCTCGACACGCCCCACAACCTGTTCACGTTCGTGTCGGGCATCGGATGCTCGTCGCGGTTCATCTACTACATGAAGACCTACGGGTTCCACTCCGTGCACGGGCGCGCCAACGCCGTGGCGACGGGCGTCAAGACGGCCAACCCGCGCCTCTCGGTGTGGGTCACCACCGGCGACGGCGACTCGCTGGCCATCGGCGGCAACCACTTCATCCACGCCATCCGCCGCAACGTGGACCTCAACGTCATCCTGTTCAACAACGAGATTTACGGCCTCACGAAGGGCCAGTACTCCCCCACTTCGAAGCTGGGCAAGATCACCAAGACCTCGCCCTACGGAACGGTCGAGAAGCCGTTCAACCCCGGCGAACTGGTCATCGGCGCCAAGGGCACGTTCTTCGCCCGCACGATCGACATGGAGGTCGCCCTCTCGAAGGAGTGCATGATCGCCGCGGCCAGACATACGGGCATGTCGGTGATCGAAGCGTTGCAGAACTGCGTGATTTTCAACGATAAGACCCACGCCGACTTCGCAGCCGACAAGGCCACGCGCGCCGAACGCACGGTGACGTTGCGCCACGGAGAGAAAATGCTCTTCGGCGCCAACAACGAAAAGGGCATCGTGTTCGAGAACATGAAACTCAAGGTGGTGACCGTGGGCCAGGACGGCTACACGCTGGACGATGTGCTGACGCACGACGCCCACGAGCGCGACACCACGCTGCACTCGATGCTGGCGGCGATGAAATACCCCGACTACCCGGTAGCGCTGGGCGTAATCCGCTCGGTCGAGGACGACTCGGTCTACGACCGCGCCGTGGAGAAGCAGGTCGAGGAGGTCAAAGCCACGAGCAAAATTCACTGCGTGGACGACCTGCTCCGCTCGGGAGCCACCTGGGAGGTGGAATAGCCCCGCAGCCGGGAAGCCGGCATCCGGACAACGAAACGGCGGACCCTTTCCCGGGGTCCGCCGTTCGTTTCGGCAGGAGGGAGGGGTTTCGGCAAGAGGGAGGGGTTTCGGCAGGAGAGAGGGGTTTCGGCAGGAGAGAGGGGTTTCGGCAGGTGGGAGGGGTTTCGGCAGGTGGAAGCCCCCCGCAACCGGGAATCAATAGACATTGGCCGATTTGCGGACGATATTCTCCAGCAGGCGCTGCATATTGGCGATCACCGGACTGCCAGCCATGCCGTATGCCGCACCCTGCCGCTTCATCTGCGTCCGTTGTCGAGCGTCGTGGCGGCATAGATCATCGCCCGGTTCCCGGGTTTGGCAATCAGCACCCCGCCAGCCAGCCCGATGTCCCAATGGCTGATGTTCTCGGCCGAGGCCCAGATGTCGGAGAAACCCTTCAGCGACGGGCTTCCGGAAGCGTTCCGAAGAGCTTCGGGATGTTTTTTCGAAAAAAGTTCAATTCCGGAGCCGATTTTTCGGGCCGAAAATTGTGGAAATAAAAAAATCCGATTATCTTTGCACCCACAACAAGGGGGATTAGCTCAGCTGGCTAGAGCGCTTGCATGGCATGCAAGAGGTCACGAGTTCGAATCTCGTATTCTCCACAATTAAAAATCAAGGGGTTGCAATAGTTTGCAACTCCTAATTTTTTGCCGTTGCTCACACAATTTGCGCCTATCTGTAAAAATAGACACAAAAAAACCCGCCGCTAGCCAAGACTGGCGACGAGATAATGATTCTACAAACTGTTCCCTCGACTTTCTTTCCGCATCGCACTTTCCGCTAACAATTTTCCCGCATTCGCCCGCGACACATCATGCTCGATCTGCTGGTCCACCCATTCCTGCAAATCAGACTTCAAAAAAGATAGTTTGCCGTTGATCTTGGTAGACGGTATTTCTCCAGCGGCGGACAATTTGTAAAGTTTGCTTATCGTCGTTTTATATCCACGCCCATCAAGAAATGCGAGAGCCTGGTCCTTTGTCAAGTGCTCGTTCGTGTGATAAGTTTGGGCGGCTATCAAGCGTTTGAAACAATCCTCCGTAGCCTCGAATACCCACTTGCGAATTTCATTCTTTGTAATTGCTCCCATACCTATATTAGAATAAAGGCAGCTCTTGCTGCCATCCGTCAATGTGTTCCCGTAAAATCTTTTTGAAGGTTCGCCATAAATGCGGCAATGACCTATGTTTCTTGAAGTGATATTTGAAGTCGTGATCGTATTTGACCCCGATCTTTCGTTCCGTGTCCACAACAAGCTGCATCAACTGTCCCCTCGAATAGCTTATATGGACCTCGGAATCGTCCCGCTGGCCGCCCCTGCGTTTTTCTTTCTGTTCGCCCATTGTTTTCCCGAATTAATCACTACCTTTACGTTGTCGGCGTTAGGGGTGATCTTTCGGGATTGCCTCTTTTTTATTTCCGCAAAATCAGATCTTCATTTTCCGGCAATTCATATCTTTTGCCATTCAAAATTTCGGTACATCTTTGGTTTCCCGCCTCAACGTCCGTATCGCCCGGTCTATGGCATCTCCGATAATCGTGGGGTTCGGCTGTTTTCCCCGGCCGCCCCGCCGCCATTTCTGAAAATGATGCAGGATGCGGACAGCCTGAACCTCGTCCGGCTTGTCGTCCTGAAAACTGCACATTTCCCCGCAATGCTGTATATTCAGGGTAATGATACATTGCCCGTAGCCGTCTATGCCTTCATTCTTCAGAAAAGCACACTCGCCGCACTTACAGTACTTTTTCATCTTTCTCCAGTTCTTCAATCAGAGCGTCGGCAATCATGACGGAGCTTTTCGCAATGATTCCCGGAATAGCCTTGTCGCCATCGAAACCATTGCCGGCTGCCAAACATCCGGATATTTCGCTTTGCATCGCCTGCCCGGCATACACCCGCCGCCAGTACTCGCGGTCAGTATTTAAGTTTTGCTTAATAGCTGTCCCGACCATTTTGCGGGCGCCAGCAATATGGTCATACTCTCCCCGCTCCAGCTTCTCCAGATAGTCATCGTCGCGCATCATCAGGTCGTCCTCACTTGCAATATCAGGGTACATTTGTCCGTTTTCAAGATAAGCACCAATTTCGGAATACAGTTTTTTAGGGTCGCCATAAACAAGCACCCTAACAGGCAGGTAGGCACTATTTGTGATGTGTGAAAATTCAACGGGAAGCCCGCCCCTCGTGCACACCGCCGCACCTCGCTTGGCGGCCTCCAAATCGAAATTCTTCATGGTTTATTCAGTTTTAAGTTTCTCATAGCGATTTCCACATCCACACAGAAGCCGGTTCATCATAATCGGCATAATCTTCATACCCCCGGCGTTTATACCAATCGTGCATCCATGCTGACCTATCGGTCCATAAAACGCATGAATCATAGCCTAACGCGCGAGCAATATTCTCCAGCGTGGTCAATAGTTCATTTCCATAGCCTTTTCGTCGCTTACGACGGTCTACCTTTACGTTCTTGAACACGGCGACGGATTGTCCTCTATGGCTGTATATGTCCGCTTTGCTGCATCCGTGTAGGGTTACGTGCAATTTCAAGTCAAGCATGTTCTCATTCTTTTACAAATTTCACATCTTCGTCCGCCCCGATGATTCCCTGGCGGCGCAGGCGTTTGATGAAGTTCTTCATGTTCAACGCCTGTTCGTAGTAGCAGTCCTTTTCAACCTTCACGTCCGATTTGACATGACGGATAACCGTATCCGTATCAGGATCGTATTGGCGTGTTATCTCGGTTCGCATTTTGGCTTTCGAAACCTCCCGCGTGGTCGCATTGAACTTGTAAAGGGTGTGACCGGGGACCTTCGTCAAACGACCGATCAGTTTGTATTCGTTCTGTTTCTTCTCGACGGCTTCGATCTGCGCCTTGCAAATCTTCTCGTTCGTGAGGCCGTCATGTGGAGTTAGAATATCCATAGCTCTATTCGTGAATCTCGCGCCAGCCGATGACTTGCTCATCCGATATTTCCCATTCTTCGGAATCGGCGTACCACCACCCCTCGTCACCCCGGTCTGCTAACGCATAACCTCTTCCGAAGTTGAGTTTTACTAACACAACCTTTTCAATAGGCGGCAACTCCTCTTTCGGGTCATGCCAACGGATCAGCTCTTCACGCTCATCTTCAGCCCCCTGACAATACGCCGCAAAGGCCGCATCGGCTCGTTCTCCTTTCAAGTCATGCACATCTCGTCGGTATTGGTTCGCGTATTCTCGTGCTCTTTCCTCAATCGTTTCCATGTTTCAAGTTCTTTAAAGTGTTTAAAGATATTTACAGTTTTTTCGAGATTTTGCGAGAATCTCGCTATTTCAAAAACTCCACTTCTTATCGCCGAAACACTTTCGAATAACGTCATCTCTATCATCATCGGACGACATCCTCCATTTATACCTGTCGTAAATGATATTCCCGACATATTCTCCCGTATTCTTACAAACCGACACAACTACATCGTCGCTGCCAGCTAAAGGTTCTGTAATATAGTAAGCCATCTCATTGCTATTTTACAAGTTCGAATTCGTACACCACGACCCACGGATTCGATGCCCACGTTCCCCGGCCGGAAACCTTGTCGATCAGCATGGTGAAGGCTTCACGGTGATCATCGAAATAGAAGCCAGCTTCCCGGCGCACACCCTCGAAATAAAACTTGTTGATTTTGGGAATATACCTGACGCCCTCCTTCAGGCAATCGGCATCCTGAATGTCCCGCAACCGTTCGCACTTGATTCCGATGATGCGGATTTGGTGGGGCATAAGTTCCGCTTTGGTGAACATCTTGTTATTCCACCCTGCAAGGTCATGTACGCTTTCGATGGATATTTTATGCGCTTTAGCCACCTGGGGCAAAAACGTATAGACATCCGGATGCCCGGCGGCAATCGTCGAATAGCTCTGTGCCACGGCCACGACTTCGCCAACCTTATAGCGGGTATACTTCGAGTGCCTGACATCAATAAAATCCCCGTATTCGTTTTCATAAACCAAGGTGTCGCCCCTTGTGTCCCACGTAAGTCCGAAGAACTCATCAGGAATCAACCGTCGCGTCATGGTCTTTCGGCCCTCGATCACCGCCTGCGTCAAGCCGTAGCGGTCGTTAAACATTATCTTTTTCATGGCTTACATTGATATTAATTGTACCACTTCGGTTTTGGAAATCTTGTAGTGAAGGTTATTTCATTCACTTCTTCACATTCGATCATATAAGCCTCCGGCCATAAATCATTTATTTGCTCGACATTTTCAGCATAGGCGACAATAACGAAAGAGTCAACGCTTCCGCCCGTACACCAATACGGATACTTGATTGGCCATTTAACTGGCCGATAATCGTTGCCGCAATCTTTGAATTTGATATAGAATCTTGCTCGTATCATTTCTACCTCTTTTTGAAATGTTCGAAGATCTCTGCGGCAACAACCTTGATGGCCTTGCCCCGGCCTCGGCCATTACGGCGCACACGTTCTATTCTCTGGAACCGCCGAATAACTCCCGTTGGTTGAAGGTATTCATCGAGACCTGAATAGGCGACAATCTCATTGAGCCATTCCTTTACGTCGAATCCATCCGGTGGTCCCTGCCAAATGCCGTCAATCAAAAAGTTTTTCATCCCTCGTAATGTATATGGCGTTTATCGCCTTTCGCAAAGCCCTACTATTAAAGTCGTGCCTTTCGGCTGTTGCGTAATCCTCTTGATCATCAAATTTCCTTTGCAATGCCTCTTCATCATCTATGAGATTCTGAATCTTCGCTCTCATCCTGGATGCTGCTTCTCTCAACAGTTGGTTATATTCGTTTTCCGGGATCGTATTTATGGCTCTTCTCATTTCATTGCCTCCTGTCTTAGTTTGCAAATGTGCATTTATTCCTCATTCAGTTTTTGAATAAACAATCTCAAATCTTCACACAATGCAAGATCACAAGCCCGACCAGCACCACCACAACCATCCTTGTATACGCAAGAGGACTTGAATGCCTCAATCGCTTTTTCACGCATCCGCTCCTCGGCATCCTGCTCGGCGAGTTCGATAGCGGTAGACACATCCCATCTTGACACGACCAACTCGCGCCCTCCGAATCTTTCAGCATACTCTTGTGCCGTACACGTGGCATGTGTAATGTATTCCTTTGCATTTTCGCTTTTCATGGCTCAATCGTTTTCATCGTTATCGTCATCGGGATAGCTCACATCCTCATAGTTCACGCAGAAGTCGAAGCCCGGATCATCGTCGAATACGCCTTTGGTTTGGCATTCTTCGTATTTTCGGCAGTTGTAGCAATGACATTCGTTTATTAGTCTGTTGGTCTTCATTTTTCTCTTTCCTTTTAGCTCCGCAACGCGGCGGAGGATAAAGTTCTCTCGGTATGCCATATACATCCGGTAATTCCACCATTCAACAAATTCCGAAAAATGAATCGGATGTATCATGCGTATTGGAGCTAACTTCTTGTCAGCCTCCCGCCGCAGTCGTTTCAGTAGGCGTGTTTTCATCGTTTAATCAACTTTGCATGTAACCCATCAATCTCATACTTCCGGTAGCATTTATCGCAGATGATTGGCCCATCCTCATAAACCGGGCATTCCAAATCTTCCCAAACGTCAGTATAATTAATGCCCCTCGCCTGAATATCATTTCCGCAAATGCACCTGAACTCACAGACGACTTTATACTTAATATCTTCCACATGAATGTCTACATCCAACCGGCCATCATTGGCATCCTTTCCCCATTGTGTACGTTCGCGCTCGATCTTCTGCAAAAGCGCGATTTGTTCGGGATTGCCGATTTCAGGCTTTACCTCTATATCCCCGCGCATAAATTTGCCATTCACGAGGCGCAACGGCCGCTCAATGCTTGTTACCTGATCTTTCATAATTTTCATACTTATTTATCGTTTCGAAAATATGCAATGCCACCTGCGGTACTATGGCGTTGCCGCATGCTTTGATGGATTCTCTGCACCACGCAGGAAAGGAGAGATCAGCCAGCTCGCCGGGAAACCCATCATTTCGATCACATACCGGGGATTCAGTCGGGAAGTCGTCCCAGCCTGGTATTCGTCGCTTTGCATTACCATTCTGGGCAATCCGCTCCGGAGCCTGCCGGGCAATATTGAGGATGTCCCGCTGATTCGCCATCACGCACGGCCAGCAGCCGACACGCTTGTAGCCCATCCGGTAGAGCGGGTTCGGCTCCAACCCGGCGGCAAGAATGGAATCGATCACCTGCTGCGCCGACCAGTCGAACACGGGACGCAAAAGATCGTCGGCGAACTTTTCCCGGAACGCCCGGACATCCTTACTCCGGTAGGTGTGCTTTTTCAGCTTGCCGTTTTTGTCGTAACCGTAAGGCTCGAAATAGTACTTGAAATACGTGCATTGCGCCGACATCTTGGCCCGTGCCGGGGATTCCGCGCCTCTGATGCCTTGAATCATCAGCATATTGTCCTGAACTTCGTCCAGCACGTAATCGATCGTTGGCTTGGTTTTGAGTTCTTCCGTGCAGAATCGAGCCCGCGTCGAGGGCCAGCGCTTTTTCTGCCGCGCAAGATCGACCATCCCGTCGTACTTCTTCGACTTCAATGTTACCAGGTCGAGGTGCAGCTTGTCGGCGATGCGGTTGATATATTCGTAGGTCAGCGGATGCTCCCAGCCCGTATCGCAGAATACGGTCGTGAAATTCTTGGTGATATGTTCCCGGGTCCACAACAGCGCTGCAAGGCTGTCTTTCCCGCCTGAAAAGGTGACGATGACTTTCATAGCCTTCCCCCGTTAATACTCCACAGCCGCCCGGCGGTCGATGAAGAAGTGGATACCCGGAGCGCATTCGTTCCAGCGGTCACCGTCAAAGTCGGAGACCTCGACGGTAGCGCCGACCGTATACACGAAGTTCGCATCATGGTTCGAATGAACTGTCTCGATGTCGGCTTTGGTTCCATCAGCATTCTGAATCTCCACCACATAGGCTTTGTCGCAGCGACATTTTTCGCCTCCAGCAGAGCTGCGGCGGGCATCTTCCGGGATTTGCAGCTTCACGATATATCCCGAAGCCTTCTTCCAGCCGATAAAGCTGCCGTCGGTAGGACAGGCTATGTATGCACCTCGGACGCCGCACAGGTCGGCGCCGCGCAGGTAGGCTCCGCGCAGGTTGGCTCCGTACAGGTCGGCTTCGCGCAGGTTGGCTCCGCGCAGGTCGGCTCCGCGCAGGTTGGCTCCGCGCAGGTTGGCTTCGTACAGGTTGGCTTCGTACAGGTTGGCTTCGCGCAGGTTGGCTCCGCGCAGGTCGGCTCCGCGCAGGTTGGCGCCGCGCAGGTTGGCTTCGTACAGGTTGGCTTCGCGCAGGTCGGCGCCGCCTTTCAAGGCCTCCGTTACCGTTTTGGCAAGCGTATTGTCAACGCTCGAATACTCGAAAAGGATAGAACCTGTCCAGCGGTTCTTGATCGATATTTTAATCTCTTTGTTCATGGTTGTTGTGTCACATTGTTAAATACCAACGTATTTCCGACTGGAATTCCTCGAACGTTCGGCAGACGACGTGTCTGTTCCCGTTCGTGATTGCGAGTGAACGCCATTCGATTTGCGCGTCCGATAGGACGGAACGCCGGTCGGGAGTCTTCATTTCGATACATAGGGCGTTGAAGCCTCCACGTCCGAGCAGCAGGATAAGGTCGGTAACGCCTGCCGTTACGCCCTCGGCTTTCATTATCGCGGCTTCCGTGCGGCTCCGGGCGCCGCCGTTCGGTACGGCGAACAGGAGCTTCCCGATGTCCGGGTATTGGAGTCGAAACCAGCTGACGCACATTCGTTGCAGGTGTGATTCGATGTGTCGTGTCATGGTGATTATTATAACTCGTCCGGGATATTATATCGCGCCTTGTCTCCTTTGAGCACCCATCCGGGCTTCTCGGCCCCGCTAATGCGTATCGGAGCATAATCGTCCGTGCTGCCGCCGTTCCGGGCCACCTCATTGCACATCGCGGAATACGTCAGAATCCGACATTTCACATCGATGCCCAAGATGTCGGCGATCGTCAGCCGTTTGTACGTGAACGTGTCCAGCACCCTGTTCAGGGCGTATTCCAGCCGCTTCCCGCTCATTCCCGTCTTCCCGATACGCTCGGCAAGGATAGAGAAGAATTCACTCGACATATCCGGAAAACATACGGACAGCTTATGCACAACCGTGGCGATATGTGCTGCCGATGCCGGAGGCCCTGCAAGTACGGATACCTCCTCACTCCCACTCTTGGCGAGTGTGAGCGCGAGAGATTCCCTCGGCGACGGCCCGAGCGAGCTCATCAGGGCCTGGGGGTTGATTCTTTGTACTTCGTCCATAGTCATTTGTCGTTTTCAGCGGGAATAACCCCGCCCAGTTATTTGCCATAGATTGTCGGATGATCTTACGGGCAATGTCCGGATCCCCGTTTGAAAGTTCCCGCAATTTGGAATAACAAGCCTTTAATCCCTGCTGCCGATAGGTCTGTCCGCGTTCAGACTTGTAAGCAAGCCATTCCGCCATCACTGGCTGGAACGAAGGTTCGACGAAGGATAAATCAGTCTCTTTTCTTTTGCCGCAACTTTTCTTTTTCTCTGGGCCGTTTTCTACGGATTCATCGTCAGAGTCAGGAGAGCCGATTTCCCCCTTAGGGGGATTATAGGGGGTACTACTATCCCTATCCTTTTCCTCTCCTATTATAATCACTGATTGATCACTGATTGATCCATGATTGATCACTGATTGATCACTGATTGATCCATGATTGATCGCTGATTGATCAGTGAATTTAGCTAAAATATTGTCTAATAGCTTCTTATCGATGTTTACATCGTCCAAATTAGGTCGATTGATTATTTGGTGACGGGAGAAAGTAGGAAGATAATAGAAACTCTCCGATTTGACGGAGAGAAGACTAATAAAACCGGTCTCCTCGAGCAACCCTAACCACGCCTCCAGTTGTTGGATCTGTATTCTGTCGTAAGGAAATATTTTTGATTTTAGCCAAACGGGATCGGCGATCACCACACCCAAATCGTCCGCAAAGGTCCAAAGACCTATATATAACAGACGGGCGTCACGAGGGATTCGGCCTATTTTCGCGTCATCCCAAAATTGTGGCTTTATAGTTCGTATTCTTGCCATATCATAGCCATATTTGCTGGTGTTGCATCTCCCTTTCGATGAAGCCTATCCACTCCGCCTCGTCAGGCGCTGGCAGGTCTATTCCGGCCTCCGCGGCCGCCCAGTTGCGGAAACGCTCTATTGCCGTTGTCATCTCTCCGGTGTCGAGGTCCCGGCTCGATCGGAGCCTTTCAATCTCTTTGTGCATCAGTTCGTCGAACTCGACACGCACGAACAACTCCGGATTGCAAAACCTCTTGAAATACTCCGTTTTCACGTACGACAGTGTGCATCCTGTCTGCATTGCGAACTCGCCGAGTATCACGTGCAAATAGCGGTTCTGCGGGGAAGTACGCCGGGGCTTGCGCTCCGAACACTCGACAACGGCCCGACGCGTCATCAGAGCGTTTGCACGTCGCTTGAAGCGCTCCCGGTCGATGTCGGTGTTTAGATCGTAAACCATACGGCACTACATCAGAAAGGGAGGTCATCCACGTTCTCGGCGACCGGCAAATCCGCAACTTGATCGGGCGTCGGCTCCGCCGGGCGAAATACCACTGACTTACCCCGGCCTACATACACCCGTTTGTCCTTGCGCTCGCGCTCCTCCTTGGACTGACGCATGAACACACAGTGCGTGTTCTCGTACTGATCAGCCTCGCGGAGTTCCGAAACACAAATAGAAATGTACTTCTTGCCGTTTTCAGCAACGAAAATCTTGTCCCTGGGAATGTCGCTGACACACAACGACACATTGATAAGTTCTGCCATTATTCCTATTGTTTTTTGAAAGTTGTCTTGATTACTGTTTTGCTGCTCCGAGCCGGCGGGAACATCACCACGCCAGTATCGGGGTCTGCAACCCCAGATGACGGTATGTGCTTCAACATCGTTTCCCGTTCTTTGATGTCGGCTTTCAGGGCTTCCAGCCTGGCGTACATATCCGCCAGCTTGCTATCGCCACACATCGAATAATCGTACTTGACACTTGTCTCATGCTCCTCCAGTGTACAATCACCGAAGGAGTGTCTTTTGCCGTATTTGGATAACTCCCGCAGCGTGATGTCTCGCACATCAACGTTATCCTTGTAGAGGGCTATGGCCTTTTCCATACGGCTGATGTTGATATGGGCAGTGATCGGGTCTACCTCCCCGTTTACAACCGAGGAGATAGCCCGGGCGGCCAGCTCGGAGGCAGACGCCGTTTCCCGAATCAATGTTGCCTGTATCTCCATATCACTTCGCATTTTTCCGAGCCTGACGGTATGATTCAAAGAGCGCCGAGAAGCGATCGACGACTTCCGCATCGGCATCGTATGATTTCAGCAATCGCGCTCCGGCGTCGAAATCTGCGGCATAGTTTACTGTAGTGAGAAATCCATACATCCATTTCATCAGCTGATCGCAGGTAATGGAGTTGTCCAGGTGTTCCATAGTGATGCGCTTGCGGGCCGGAGTTACTGGAGCAGTAGCCGTGGCTTTCGCGTTCTGGGGGCGCTGCGTAGATTTCGGAGCCGAACCGTTCGTATATTTACCTTTGAATACGTCAGCACCGATTCCCAGCCACGACGCCACCTTGGTAATCGCATCCGTAGTGGCTCCCTTGTAAGCGTCACCGAGATCCGAGTTGTCGTTGCCTCCGTAGCACTCGTAGTAGATGCCATAGTTTGGGATGGAGAATTTGAGCTTCACGACGACCATGCGCTCATGCTTCTCCACGACCTCCGTCTCGATGCGCCAGCGCCCGACCCCGAACACTTCGTTCAGGCGTTCGGTAACATAGATGGATTTAATCGACGAGAGGAATTTCTTTGTCGGATGAGGCGTGACCGCTTCATCCGGAAGGCGTTGAGACAACAGCGCGATTTGATCAGCGCTTAATGTCTGCAATTCGGTTTTTGCTTCCATAGCTAATCTTCGATATAGGTTACTTCCGGTGATGTGACTTTCGAAGGATCGAGATTACGCATACAATCTCGTTTGGCTTTCTCGATTTCTTTGGCCGTCATACGGCGGTTCTCCTCATGGCTGGTGATCAGCTTGCCAGTAGCACGGCTTCTGACCTCGATACGTGTTTTCATGATATTATAAGTTGTTTCGTTTTGCGTAATCGTTCATTCGTTTTGCCAGGCACGGACGGGAACAATCATAGATCGTGTCCCATACTTCTGTAACCGTGAACCCCTCATCGGGGGCGCTCAACAGATCGTCCCATAGGTAACGACGCTCCACGGTGATGTGAAATACACCCCAGTCCACTTCGAAAGTGAATCCGTCGACATCCCCGTAGGTATAATACTGGCCTCGATCTGAATCTTGGGCATCTCCGGGTGTCTTATGTTCGAAAAAAGCGGCGAACATTTTGAAGAGCAGCTTCATTGACTTGTCAGACAATGTGAATTCGTTAAGTGTCGGACGCTTTTTGACGTTGCCCGTAATATATTCGCTCGGGATGTCCACCAACTCCTCTGTAACCGGGAGGGCCGGGGATGTTGTTGTAATGTGATATTGCGCGTTCATGGCTAATCGAATTTTTCAAAGACACGGTTCAGAATAGCGTCTACGGTATCGTAGATGCGCTTGTCAGAGTAGACGACGCCGAAAACTGCGGCTATGGGCAACATCCACAGCAGCAAGGTTACAAGGCTTGCCATAATTCAGCGGTTTAATGTTTGACTTTGGGAGGGAATACCCGGCTTACGAGTATGGTGCCGACAACGACAGTATAGGCCGGATACATAATGCGGAACCGAGCCAGGAAACAGCCAAGGGCGTGTTCCTCGCGGGCAGCGCGGATAACATCAGTGTAATCGACTTTGTCCGAAGAGAACATCGGTCGTGTTGCCTTGAGGTGGCAACGATAGAATACGGTGCGGCTTTTCTTTGCGCGCGGTGTGGTCTGGGTGTTATTTACCCCGGTACCACTTTTAACATCGGTCTGCATTGTCTGTTAAAAGTTTAGTTAATATGTAAAGGGCAATAAAAAAGGCGTTGCCCCAGTCAGGTTTGCAGACCGACACTATCAGCAAGCTGAAAGTGGACAAGGGACAACGCTTTATATAGCGTTAACTATGTACTTTGTTGATGCTAATAGCATCGGTCTGCAATTGCAAATATACAACTTCATTTCGAATCTGCAAAATTATTTGCCATCGGCATCGAAAAAAGGTATCGACGGCTTCTCCTTACGGGCGATTCGGTACATCATCTCAGCCTTTGCACCGGTGATGATCTTACCCGCAATGTTGGCAATCTCAGACGCCTCTTTGGTATCGATCTCTCGTGCTCGAAGCTCTGCATACACGCGGCCCAAATCGGCCGTCAATTCCCGGATGTTCTTAATCTCTTTCATCGTTTTGTTGTTTTTTGATTTCTCGGTATAGCTTTAGTTGAATACGTTTGTAGTCGATTGTTTCTGGGGTTACTGGGAGGTTGAGTTGTTTTAGTTTATACCTTAAATAACCGTCAGACAATATCTCGCGCCACTTGCGGTTCCTTTCCAGCACCTTCTCGGGATTGGCAGCGTATCGTTTGCGTTTATATTCCCGCGCCTTCTCGGGATTGGCAGCGTATCGTTTGCGTTTATATTCCAGCACCTTCTCGGGATTGGCAGCGCACCACTTGCGGTTCCTTTCCGCCTTGCATTGTTTGCAAATATGGCTATGACCTAATACGCATTCCTTATCCTTCGTAAACTCTTCCAACGGCTTTTCCTGCCCGCATTTGCGGCAGACGCGGGTAATGTCATCCATAATTTCTTACTTTTAGGGGTTATTCGTAGATAGGACGCCAGCCGACAATACTACTATGGCGGTAATACTATTGCGACGCAGGGAGGATTAGAACAGCCGCCCCTGAACATTATCATCCGGACGCCTCACAGCATCCGCCCACCGCTCGTGTACGAACATCTTTTCTACGCGTTTTATCGTTTTTGATGATGAATAGGTGCATGCTTTGTCAATACTCGCAAAGCATATAAAGTCGTCCGGCATGGAATATTCCGAAACGAACACCGGGAATTCCATGCTCCGCAGCCATCTATAAAATCGTTCATGGTCGAAATCGTCGATATACCCCGCCGTGTTAGCATACGGCGGGTCGCAGTATACCGTCGCGCCCGGCGGTATAGCAACATCGCTGTAATCCTTTCGGGACAGTTTCAGTCTTTCCAGACTTTCCAGACTTTCCAGACTTTCCAGTCTTTCCAGTCTTTGCAGACTTTCCAGACTTTGCAGTCTTTCCAGTCTTTCCAGTCTTTGCAGACTTTCCAGACTTTGCAGTCTTTCCAGTCTTTCCAGACTTTGCAGACTTTGCAGACTTTCGTTTAAGGACGCCCACGGAATAGTTAACGCCGGTAAAATTTCTTGCAACTTCTCGTATTGTTCAGAGGATGGCAACATCCATTGAGATTCGCCAAAATAATGCCTACTCATATAATTCCCAAGGTGTCGGTCGACATCTTTTTGCGTAAGACCGGATAATTTCAGGGCGTTCTGTAAATATTTTCGCAAATACGCTGATTTAACCCGAAAAACATCTGTATGTATCGCCTTTGTATTCAATGTGCCGTCCGCATTGTATTGAGGTGCCACGTCGCACGCTGCGCACAACTTCAGCACCTTTTGCGTCAGCTCTCCTATTTCATCACGGACTTTTGCAAATTCCCGGACAAATCCTTTCCATGCCAACCGCGCGCTCGTGGGCGTTCCCGCGAAAAATATCGCGTGCATGTGTTTTTTGAACCGCTCAACCTCCGGATTATATAGATATGTCTGCATACCAGTCCCAAAGCTCCAGCAAAGCCGCACGTAGGGGTCGTCATCTTTGAGACGGAAGAAATCCTCCCGACTGATCCATCGACATTCATTCCGGTATTTCCCATCGATGGCATCACGGAAGACTTGGGGATATTCCGTAATATCGTTTGCAATGAAACGTCCGAATTTACCAGACAATATGGCAGCGTGAGTTACCGCACATCCTCCGGCGAACAAATCCACGAACGTATGCGACGCGGGAAGATTCGAAATAACCCATTTCGCAATACTATTCTTAGAACCCTTATAAGGTAATCCGTAATTCATAGCTAATCTAAATGTGTTGCCATCCTCCGCGACCTCTCGGCGTTTTTGAGATAGCGCGCCTTGTATTTCTCATTGGCTTTCTCCGGAGGAACCAAGATTACCGTGTTGTTATCAAGCCGTAAAGGCACGAGACCCTTTTCTTTGAGCTCATTGATATAACTCTGCATATAATAGATGATTGTTTATTTCAAAAAATGCGGGGGACTTACGACGATCCCCCGCGGTGGCGACACAGCTTCCGCGCCGCCGGTTTGCGTTCTTTGCCCGTTTCGTGAGCTTCCGCCTCGGCCTTGCTACTCTTTTCACGCGGCCTCGGATTGTCGAGGGATATACCCTCTTTCGCTTCCGTTGATTGAATGACCCTTCGATCAAACTAACAACGTGGGGATCGCTCCCCTGTTGAGCTACCCGGATTCGAACCGGAAGCGCCACCTCCAAAGGGTGATGTGTTACCGTTACACCATAGCTCAAAATGCCGGTCTTTCCCGGCTGTCAGATGCTTTCGTATAACCTGTCCGATAGAGTCAAGCGTCTGTTCCGCTTTGCCATTGCCGTGCAATCGGCAATAATCCCTTGCGCTATCGTCGCTCTACTTGCATCACCAACAAAGGGGTTGCGGAGGGTGAGAGATTCGAACTCCCGAAGCGTTACCGCTCGCCGGATTAGTAAGCCGGAGCCTTCAACCACTCGGCCAACCCTCCAAATATCGCCCGCGGGCCTCACGGATGGCGGGCGACGTGCAATGATGGATAAAGAAAGGAGGCGTTAATACGCCTTATTATTTGATGAAACGCCCGTCGGCGCCGCGTTTACGCCGATACTTTTGTAATTCGGCCTCAGCGGCATAACGAATGTTCCGTTCTTCGGCGCACTTTTTCAGAAGATTATTGCGATCTTTCTCGCCTTCGGCAAAGCTCCGACGGATGTCCGCATTTACTCGCTCAAGCCGTTCGATCTCCGCACGGTATCTCTTTCGCGGAGTGAAGTCAATACCCATAAATTTTCGGGTTTTGAATGTATCGGTTTTCATATTTGTGCAATTTCAGGGTTAACGACCATATGATACTCTTTGTAGCGGACAACCCGCCCTCTGTCTGCGTCGTGGCTGTAACACCAATCGCCAACGATGATGTAGCCTTTGCGCCGGAGCCTCGTGACAATCTTCCGCAGCTCCGTCGTGCCAAATTTGCTCATCGCTTTCCACACGGTCAGCGTTCCTCCTCTGATGAAGTAGGCCAATATGCGAGCCTGTGGCTTTTTTAAATTCTCCATAGTCTTGAAATTTTAAGGTATTCGTGCCCTGACGCCATCGAAGACAAGGCTCGCCGAATAAATAGTGGTATACGCCAGCCGAAGCCGGTTATCTATTTGGTCGCCATCAGGGCATAAAAGCGGGATTGCGCAAATGACTACAAGCTTAAATCGCAAATGGACAGAAAGAACGTGTGCACAAAACCCGCATTGGAGCCCGGATAGGTACATTCAAACCACACCGGGCATAGTGTTGATACGGCTCACCGGATCGCTCCGGATCATCGCTCGCTCGTTGGTATTTGTCTGCCGCCAGCCCTTCTGCGCCAAGTCGCTCACTGGGTTTTACATCCACTCGGATGGTTCTCGTGTATCAATACGTCAAAGACCCGAAAATCGCTTTCTGCCTTGCAGCTGGGGTTATTGCCAGCGATCAAACCCCTAACCCTTGCGGGCTGCTATCTTGGGAGTGCGGCAGGATTCGAACCTGCGTAGATGATACTTTACTTCACATCTCCTTCCGTTAGTTATGCGGAGGCATTGCCAACCTGCCACGCACTCCTTGTTACTATCCCTGCTTCTCGAATTTTATAGAATCATCCGCGAATACAACTCTATTGTCTTGGATATACCGTGCGATGCTTTTATCGTTTACTTGGCATTCGATAGCCGAAGTAGGGATAATCATCGTCGAGGCTTCCCAGCTCCGGGCGTTGATCGTCGAGGTTCCCCAGCTCCGGGCGTTGATCGTCGAGGTTCCCCAGCTCCGGGCGTTGATCGTCGCCTTCCGTAGTCAACAGGCAACCAACCCCTTCTTTAATTTCAACAGAAGTGTTGATCCATATTTTATGTTCGGCGAACTGATCCCGGTATGCCAAAAGAACATCGGCAAAATCGTAGAATTGACAACATCATGAGAAATTATCTTTAACGACTGCCATAACCGCCTCGACACTTTCAGCCGCATAAAGACGCTTATATTCATATTGGCAGGCCGAATGTTTCTTTCCAAAAGACAGAAGGCTGTCTTTCACCTCTTCGTAATTCGTTTCCATATTGTTGTGTTGTTGGTTTAGTTCTCTATCAGCTCTTCCACCCGGAAGCCTCGGCTTCGGCGGGGATTGCGCAACCTGCGACATTCGAAATCCGTACTGAACACCTCCACCGAGAACAGGCACAGCAGAACCGCGGCCCCGACGCGTCGGGTCATCTCGGACACGTTGAGCGTGATGCCGAAATTCTGCGTGAAATACCAGGTAACCAATGCCTGCAAGGTCCGCTTCGTCCCCGTCTTGTCGTAGATGCTCTGGAGATGGTTGGCTACGCATTGGTAGATCACGTTCATCCGTTCTGCGATCTCGCGGGCCGAATAGCCCAGCACGACGAGGTTCATCACCTCACGTTCGCGTTTGCTCAGTATGGCGTCAGTTTTCATAGTCTTAAGCCAGCCCCCAGGGATCGGATACTCCCCATTTGGTAAATATCTGTTCGATCTTTTCCCGTTCTGTGGGCGTATGGTTCACATAGCCGTATTTGCGATTGTGGAACGCTTTGTCGCATAACCCGCCTTCTTTTAACGCCTGGCTGATCTCATCCATAGCAATGCTGGCGAGGTCCCGGCCTTTTCTCCGGGCGCGGATGACGTTGTAACCTTTTACAAAGGCGCAACGCTCGATGTCTTCTTGTGAATGATTCATTGTTATTATCGTTTTTTTGTATATTTTTACATTTTAATAATCGGCAGGTAACTATACCTTTGTCGTGTATCACAATGCAAATATGTACATATTATTTTAATTATGCAAATTTTATGCTCATATTTTTATAGGTTTTTTAATAGTCCCTTTGTATATGATTGATTTCAAACGTTTTCGAAAAGACAAAAGGTTAACACAGGCGGCACTCGCAAATATGTTGGGAATGGATCAAAGCCGCATTTCTCGAATGGAGAAGAACGGCGACGGATTTACGCCTGAGCATATGGACATATTATGCAGTCGATATGCCGACATTGACGATTACGTTATCGACGACTCCAACGTCGCCCCCGCTCCCACGGTTCCCGCATTGCTGGCTTTGGTTGCCTCCCAGCAGCGCACCATCGAGAACCTTTCCGAAACCATAAAAAACCTAACATCAAAGAACTAATCATGCAACCGTTAAGCCCGCGGGGCCAACTCGTTATCAGGTACGCCGATGCACTTATCAGGGACCGTAACGCCTACTTTGACGAGCTCGCCGTATGGAAATACCGCGTCCACTCCACTATGTTTGTTGCGTCGGCTACTATTCTGACTTTGGTTTGCTCATTAGGGCGGCCCATATCGGGCAATCCGGGTGGCATACATGCTTGCTATCCGGATTGTACATATTGGATAAGCATTGCGACAGTATTGCTGAACGGAATATGTCTGCTTGCTCTTTCGGCCGCTCTGTATCAAAATATTCGCGCCACAAGTCAGGTAATGCACAGAATCGAAGAACGATTTGATGACTTAAAAGAAACACTTTTGATTCCTGCCGACGACGCTTTGATCGTTGACGGCGAATGCAAAATAATTTCACGCGTCGAAATATCGAGGTTCTTTTCGGTTTGTGAGATGGTTGCATATATTTCGTTTATATTAATGGTTATAGGATTGGTATTCCGTTATTGCTTCGTCCAGCCATGAAAGGATGGTCAAGGCGCTTATTCTGTATCTTTCTAATCTCTTTTAATACAGTCAAACGTCTACGCCGTATGCGCAGCGCGTCGAGCCTGAGCCATATTGCCGCTACCAATAATACGACATTTAACACTTGCAAAATCGTTAATACAGTAATGGTTGTATCCATTCAAAGAACGTTTGTAAACCCTATTGGCGCACTATTTCGCCCTTTCGGATTTGGTTGTTTCAATCTTTTTTATATATCTTTACATTGTTTTGTGGAGTATAACTCTTTACCTTTGCGGTGTAGTTTAATTCCACAATGCAAATATATAACTTTTATCTTTAATTTATAATTTTTATACAGATAAATGTTATAATAGTTATTTATATATTTTTATCTTGTTATAAAATGGTTGATATAAAAAGACTTGCAGCCGAAATGAGGTTAAAACAGCAAGAGCTTGGGGAAATAATGGGAATAACCCAACCCCAAGTATCGGCTATCATGCAAGGCAAAAAACCATTATTAGAAGTGCATGAAATACGCCTAAAAGCTCGATTTGGAAATAAAATTGATAAATACACTACCGACCAACCTGTCAGTCAAGGAGGAGAAGACGCAACACTTTCGGAAGCTGACTTAAATAATTCAAACACTATGAAGAAGTATTTAGACCAAGTCCTTCGACAAAACGAGGAACTAATCCGGCAAAACGGGGTATTACTTGACTTGTTCCGAGAAGAGAGGGCTAAAAACAAGGGCGAAGTCGCCCTAAAAAAAGAGGGCTAAAGGTGTTCTAATTAGACTAATGCCTACCGGAGGAGAGCCGGAACCGTATGCCAAAGCACACACATAATAGCACTAAAAATAAAATCATGCTCCTCTCCGAGTATTCGGGGGGGGGGCAAATTGTATAAACCAAAATTAAATACCATGAGGAAAATTTTATTATTTCTTTTGCTGACAACATCAATCGCTTCAACAAGTTGCGAAAAATCCGATAGTGGAGATAGAAGATGCGCAGCAATTACACAAGACGGAGATCGGTGTAAAAGAAAAGCCGCTGATGATAGCATATATTGTTGGCAACATAAGAAGTAATTATGAAAAAACTTTTACTATTTTCCGTATGTATGGCTATTTTATGTTCATGTAGTTCCAATCAAAAAAAAGCGGAAAGATTGGTAAAACAATACATGAAAGAAAATCTCGACGACTATAAAAGTTACGAGCCTATTAAATTTTCAGGACTTGAACCGATCCTGATAAAAGAACAAGCGGAAAAAGTTCTTAAAGTAGCAATAGATCATAAAAAAAGCCGCGAAGATTATATATATTACTTGGATTCAACCCAATTAAAGGAACAGTTAGCATACATCGCTTCAATAGATGCTGATATAGATTCGTTAAAAAGGGTTTGCGATTCAGCATCCGTTGATGACATTTACGGTTGGCGCTTTGAGCATTCATACCGTTCTGCCAATAAAATAGGAGCAATGGAGAAAAAAACAGAAACATTTTATTTCAATAGAGATATTACCGAGATTCAATAACCCACCCTCCCCACTCCCGCCCCGACTTCTGCCGGGGCGTTTTTTATTATTTTGTTCGCAATAAATTTGCATAATACGCAAAAGTGTATTATATTTGTATTACAGAAAAGAAACAAACGATATGAATGTCGAACTAACAGAAAAAGAGTGGGATTTGATCGAATCTATACGCAATTACCACAAAGCCTATCCCAACGGGAAAGAAGAACAAGAATGGTATATCGAGATGATCCTACAAGAATTATTGGAACGTGACTAACAACCAGCCCTCGGCCAATGGTCGAGGGCACAAAAAGACAAATATGGAAATCATTGTAAAACAAAATCGGGAGACAGTAAAACAGAAGATGTCTGACATCCTGCTGGACGTATCTTGGGCCAAAATATCGGAAAAGTACTTCGGGAAATCGCGGTCTTGGCTCTATCACAAAATGAATGGCATGAATAATGGGAAACCGGATGACTTCGACGAAGCGGAGAAAGAGGTATTGCGCAACGCCCTGCTCGACCTATCCCAAAGAATCAGCAGATGCGCAAATAATATTTGAAGACTTGCCGATCCCCGGGCCACGAGCTCGGGGATTTTTTATACATATTGAACAATAAACCGCTTTAAAGTTGTTTTTCTCCCCGAGAAAAACACGGACATTTTGAACAATCTATCCCATTAAAACCCGGGCTATTCGCATCGGGTTTACGGTGGGGATCAAGACTTCGCATCGGGTTTACGGTGGATGCATAGGCCTTCCTCCACGAACTGTGCGGCGGTCATCCGGCGGGATTTCAGAAACGCGCGCAACTCGTCTCGCAATTCCGGGGGGAGGCGCAAGCTTACAGTGACCGACGGCGCACTGCCTTTACATTTGCGCCCAGCGCCCGGGCGCGCACCGCCCCGTTTTGATGCATCCTTATTCATGTTGTGTGATTTTTTGAAGCAAGGCAACGGAATCGCGGGCCGACTGAATCGCGCTTGTAAATCGTTCCGTGGCCGCTTCACCGTTCATATCGACCATGCGTGACCGTTGCGACTTTGCCATCCGCAGGATGTCGTCAAGAGCGGCTATCTGATCGTCATACGGCTGACCGTCCCGTCGAACGGCTGATTCTTCGCCGTGTATGTAGGCTTTGAAAGCCTTCTTCATCAACGGCCGAAGTCTGTTGATATGCGCAACAGGCTCATGCAACATTCGCACGACCTCCAGCACGCACAATACATTTCCAATGATGGCAAAATAGTATCGGTTATCTATTTGCGATTCGGATAGACAGGCGATGCTCTGCTCGAACTCTGCACGGCGTGATTTGGGAAGTTTGTATACTCTGGCGATGAACCCGACCTCCCGATCGGTGCAGACGATGAAGTCGTCGGAAAAACGGGACGATTCCGAACGGCGACTTCTATCGATAATAAATGCGGGGTACTCTTTCATATTGAGCTATTTTGTAATTTCGCCACGAAGGCATTTGCCGCCTATGCAAACGACGGCGGATCCTTTACCGATGAACCGTTCGAGTTGCCGGCGCAGCTCATCGACATTAAGCGTCTTTTTCCCAATCTTAACCAGCCGGTCATCGGCCCTGTATGCATATACGCGCGACGAGAAGAAGATGTCCGTATTGATAAGCATATCACCTTTCGCGTTGGAGGCGTATTTACCGGCATCAGACAGTTTAATGGAGGAGATAGTTTCACCGGCTTCGGCTCGGTTCAGAAGCGAACGAATGGAAATAAATTGATTGTCGTCCATGTTTTCAAAATATTCGTTATTATGTGCCGTATTTTCAACAGCCTCTTCAGATTCGACCATAGCGATGAATTCAGCATCGGCTGTGTGCAGCTCATCGACTTTGTCCGTCGAAATCTTATTCGCCGCGAAAGCGATGCACCAACGCTGTTTTTCGGACAACGTGATAGCCTTGCCGACATTTATTGATTCGAGAACACGATTGCAGATGTCTACGACGAATCCTTCGCCATTCTTGGCGACGAGCTCGAGAACGATCATGGCTTCGTCCGAATATTCGAATTCGCCCATGCCGACGTAGTCGCCGTCTACCATGTTGAAGATGTTGATAGCCTTGCCCGATTCAATGGCTCCTTTGACGCGATCGTAAGAATTGATAAAGTTTTTCATAGTTGCCGCTTATGGCCCGTCGGCCTTGTTTAGTTGTTTTGGTATTGCAAATATAAGCATTTAATTTGAATATGCAAAACATTTTTTCAAAAAATTTGAAAATTTTTCGTCAAACTATTGCACAATGTGCCGATAGTTCGCTCCTTTGCATCGTAAGCCTGTGATGAAGCAGGCCACGGACAAGAAAAGCGGCAACATCCGCGAATCTTAACGACGAAAGGACACGTTGTTGGTAGTAGGTTTCCTGGGAACGAGGGTCTGTGGCTATTCATACGGCCGCAGACCTTTTTTCTATGGCAAAGAGAACGGAAGGAATCAAGACGACAACCGGCAACAAGCCCACCCGTAAAGTGGGCCGCCCTCGTGCATATACCCCCGAAGCTCTTGAAGCCAAGTTTGAAGAGTATGTCGAATGGGTGAAAGCGAACCCGCGATACAGCAACAGGGTATTGGCCGACGGCTCTGTTATTCCCGTACCTTACGAACGACCGCTGACACTTGTAGGATTCTGCGTGTTCGCGGAGATTGTAGAGAATACTTTCCGGGAATACGAAAAGCAGGATGAATTTTTGAGCGTGTGTGCACGCGTGCGCGCGCGAATCGAATCCGATCAGTTGGAGGGTGCTATGTGTGAGCAGTATAACCCGACAATTGCATCGCGCGTTCTGCATCTTGCCGACCGCCAGGATGTGACAACCAACGGCAAGGCGATAACGGTCGCAACACAGCCTATTTCCGTGGTCCTCGATCCCGAAGCTGCCAAGATCATCCAGTCCATCGGCAAAATGACAGTAAAGGAATGACGCCCGATCCCGTAACATACAGAGGCAAGACCTACAAAGTCAAAATGTACCTCTACCAGCTATACGACGGGAGCGGCGCCGTCGTCCGTATCTTCGACGAGGGAAGTTCCCGATCCGGAAAAACTTTCGACACGGCAGACTTTCTGTATGACATCTGCGCATCATCGTCCGTACCTCTTAAAATATACTGTTATCGGGCCACGCTTCAAGATTGCAAGGAAAAGACGCTGGACGACTTCCGCAAGAAGCTGCAATTGCGCGGCGTATACGATCCCGATTGTATGCGTGGCGAAAACATTCTCCCTGAATATCGCATCAAGGATAGCGTGATTCGTTTCCGGGGTCTCGATAAAATGGATGTCAAAGAGGGCCACGACTGCGACATCGTATATTTCAACGAGATGCTCGACGGTGTAAGCCGTGCGCAATTCGACAATATCACCATGCGTTGCACGCGGATGGTCATCGGCGACTGGAACCCAAAATACACGGAGCATTGGGCGTTCCATATGGAGGGCGCTCCGGATACTATTTTCACGCACACGACGTACAAGGATAATCCCTTCTGCCCGGCGGGGGTTCGCCGCACAATCGAGGGATACGAACCCACTCCCGAGAATATCGCCGCCGGAACTGCCGACGAATGGCGCTGGAAAGTGTACGGCCTCGGAGTACGTGCCGCGCAGGAGGGGCTGATATTCCCCGACATCGACTGGATCGACGAATTCCCCGAAGACATCGAACGCGTTGTATTGGGCCTCGACTTCGGATTCACAGCAGACCCCACGGCCTGCGTACGTGTCGGATTCCGGATCCCGAACCATCTTTACTTGCAGGAGCTGATATATCAGCCTATCGACGACACTTCGAAATTATATGCAGCGCTTTCGCCGCACTTCTCAAACGGAGTATCCCGATGTTATGCAGATAGCGCCGACAAATATGCCAAATCCCCCGAAAGCATGATAACCGCAATGCGCATTCAAGGGCTTACGGTCATTCCTGTTCGGAAATACCCAGGGTCTGTCATGGATGGCATCACGTCCATGAAAGGATGCAAGATACATTGCGTGCGTTCGCGCAACATGCAGATAGAAGCAAACTCGTACGTGTGGGAGACGGTGAACGGCATCGCCATAAACTACCCGCACGACGAATTCAACCATCTATGGGACGCTGCCAGATATGCCGTTCAGTCTGAATTCAAGAATCTTATTCAAATAGCTGCATAATGAATCTATTCGGCTACGAAATACGCAGGAAAAGCAATAATACAGCCTCAAATTTGCCGGCATCGACATTGAGCTACATCGGCGTACCTCCGGTATTTCAGGGATCAACTGAAACCGTGGGGACGATCGACACCAGGGGCAAAGCGGGACAAGCCAAAGCATACGCACTTTGCTCGCCGCTGATGTCTGTAATCTCGAAGAAATGCGCGGCAATTAAGAATCTACGTCTTGCAGCCACCACGGAAGATGGTGAAGACCTCGAACGACCGGACGCCGTGCGGACCATATCGCATCCTAATAGCGTGCAGGGCATCGCGGACTTCGTGGCACACATCGAGGCCATGACGCAGATTTTCGGCAAAGCCTATATCGTACGCATGGAATCAGTGGGATTCCCGGGAGCTTTCGAGCTGTTCGTCGCCCCCAATCTTTGCGTCACGGAAAATGCCGCAATATCTCCGGCGTTATCGTTCATTCCCGATGCGGATATCGTGGATTACACGGTGACCATTTGCGGATCTTCGATGAAGATAGCCAAAGAAGATATGTTCATCGTTAGAGATGCCTCTTATGATCTCAATGCTTGCGGCGGCAACATCTCCCGAATGGTATCATTGCAGAAGCCGGTGAATACTTTCGTAGCATCCTACGAAGCGGTGCATGAACTGATGATCAACCGCGGTATGCTGGCTATTATCTCGCTGACATCCGGAAGCGGCGATATTATTCGAGATGCTCGGCTGCCGGAAACAGAGTCGGAGAAGAAAAACATACAACAGGCATTCAGAAAGTACGGCATCCGGGCCGATCAATTCAAATACGCTATCACGTCCATGAATGCTGCCGTAAGTCCGGTATCGTCAACGATTACCGATCTGGGACTGACCGACGTACAGAAAGCCTGCAAGAAAGAAATTGCGGACATCTACCAAGTGCCGAGCGTGCTGCTCGACGTAGAGGGTTCAACGTACGCCAACGCCAAAGAAGCGAAGGCGATATTATATAACGACGCGATAATCCCCGAGGCGAATAATATATTCTACGTGCTCAACAGGATATATGGCTTTGAGGATTTCAAGGTGATGCCCTACTACGATCATCTTGAACTCTTCCAAGAATCTAAGCGCGAACAGGCGGCGGGCATGACCAATCTCGTAAATGCCTTGAATAACGCCGTGTCCGGAGGTCTGATGACTACGGAGCAGGCTAAAACAGAACTTTTGAAATATATCGTATAACATGAACTTATCTCAGCAAATAGAAGCGCGCCGGGCGGCAATGGGCAACACTTGCCGCAAAGAGTTCGCCGTGACAAAAGCGGACATTGCGAACGAGGACGAGCATATTATCCTCGTGAAGTTCGCCAATTTCGGCAACAAGGACAGCGCGGGCGATATTCTTATCAAAGGATGCTTCGCCAAGTCCATTAACGACAGGGGCCCGGGATCGGCCACAAACCGCAAAATCGCGTTCGTATGGCAACATGATTTCGCCGACCCTATCGGCCGGATACTGTCTATCGAAGAGCGTGAAGACGGTGCATATGCAGAAGTTAAGCTGAGCAACTTCGACGCGGTGCCGAATGCAAAGCGCGCGTGGTTCCAGCTCAAAGACGGCGATATTAATCAGTTCTCGTTCGGATTCAACTACGTATGGGACAAAATGGAATATGACGAAGCCCTCGACGCGTTCATCGTTAAGGAAGTCGTGTTGCATGAAATATCCGTCGTTACTGCCGGAGCCAACGAGGAAACGGCATTCGTCGGTGCTGTGAAGAGTTTACCGGACGCCATCAAGGTTATGAGCGATGCTCTCAATGCGGCGTCATTGGAGGAGAAAATGAAGATCAAAAAGCAAATCATCGAGACATTGAACGCAGCCGAGCCGGAGAAACCACTCACTGAAAATATGTTCGGGAAAATAGGTTCACATATCAATTAACCAAAAAACACAAAGAAGAATGGAGATTAAATCATTTGTGCTTCCCGCTGGCGTAGAGTTCAGCGAGGACGAGAAAAAGGGCCTGAACGCGCTCGGAGATTATATCAAAGGGCAGTTCGAGGAGATGGTCGCAGGCATCAAGTCACAGAACGAGATCGTCGAGGCTGTCAAGGAGGAGTTCGGGAAACTCGGGCTGTCGCCGGCGAAGATCGAAAAACTGGAGGGCGCGCTTAAAGCTCAAGGCGTCGAGATCGCCACGATGAAGAAAGGCGCTCCCAAGCAGGAGGGACACAAAACGCTGGTCGCCGCTATGGAAGAGGTGCTGAAATCGGAAGAGTTCGCCGCCGCATATAAGGATATGCGGAACGGACGGGGGAGACTCTCGACGGGCGAGTTCGCGCTCAAACTCGACACGTCGGCCGTGACGAACGAAGACCCCAACCGCACCGTGCTGACGACGAAGATTTACGCAGACGCCAGCCCCCGCAATGCGTTCGTGCAACTCTTCACGCGCATCAATGTGCCCGACGACAAGAACCGCATCATGTACAACGATGCTTCCTACACCGACGGCACCGGGTATGCAGAGGAGATGACAAAGCACACCAATACCGACACCGCCACGCTTACGGGCAAATACCGTGAGCTGGCAAAACTCGGTTCCGTGCTTCCTTTCTCGGCTGAGAGCGCCGAAGATTTCGGGTACTTCCTGGCATGGGCGCAGACGAAGGCCCAGCAGGGGATCGCAGCCAAGCTCGATTCTCTGCTGTGGGACGGTGACGGCGTGGATGCCTCCAAGCCCAAACACATCTACGGACTAAAAGCATCCGGCGTTACGGCATTCAATGCAACGACGGCGGGTGTGGCAACCAGCGTGTCAGCACCGAACATCGCCGACCTGATCCTCGCCATGAAAACGCAGGCAAAGGTCGGGACCAACGATTCGATGGCTCCGAATTACGTGCTGATGAACTATGCCACCGAATTCAAGATGCGCACGCTGAAGAACACCCTCGGCGACTACATCACGGTGCTGCCCAATGGGGCCTTGTCGGTGCATGGCATGACGATTATCCCGACCCCGAAACTCTCGGCCTCGGAGCTCGTCGTGCTCGATTCCACGACGCTCCAGCTGCACGACAAGCGCAATATCACTATGGAGATCGAGCGCGTCCCGGAGACGGATTCGTATCGTCTGTGGCTGTGGTATCGCGGGCAAGCCCTCGTTACACGGCCGGATATGAAAGCGAATATCTATGTCGCCGACATCAACACCGCTCTGGCCGCCATCGAGAAAGCAACAGCAGGACCGACCGAGTAACCCATGAAAGCGAAAGATGAAGCAGCTATGACACGCGCCCCCGTTAGGCGCGGTCGTCGCGCCCTTAAAGCCAACGTCCTGCGCGTCGAAGTCATTAGAGCGCACGACGGGATCAACAAGGGCGAAATACTCATCAAATCGCGGGCAACTGCGGAAATGATGATCGCCAAAGGGTTCTATAAAAAGACCTTGGAGGAGTAACCGGATAGGGGCGGCAACACGCCGCCCCTATCTTCAAATAAAATACCATGATCTTAGACGAGCGATATTTCACCTATCCCGAGACATATATTGCGGGGATAGAGACAAAGAGCGACGGTAAACCCGCCGGACCTGCCCCCAAAATCATAAGCGACATCCAGGCATATATCGCCAAATACGAACCTCGGTTTCTGCGAATGCTTCTGGGGTCGGATGTAGCCGACAATATCGAGGATTACCCGGCCATTGTGGCGTTGCTGGCTCAATCTGACAAAGGGACATCCGTAATTGCCAAGTATATCTATTTCTACTACTCGCGCGACCATATGACATTCAACACCGTTGCCGGGGAAAAGTTGAAGAACACCGAAAGCAGCACCCGAACATCTCCGACACATCGGCTCGTCCGCGTGTGGAACGATATGGTAGACGAATGCCGAGAGATCATCCGCATCGTTGACGATGTTAAGCTGTGCCCGGACTTTTACGCAGAGATATTCGAACCGATCAATACTTACAACCTATGAAGATAACCCCCAAAGATACGGTTAGTGATGTTGTGATGCGCAACCGTGCATTATTCAGCATGGGTACCGAACGTATCGTCAAAACCATCCAAGACCTGCCAGAACCCGAGTTTGTGCCTATAAAACGCCGGATGTGGTTCGACAAACGTCTGCCCGTTCGGGACATCGCCGGGATCACGATGGGTGAACTAAACGCCATCGAAGCCCGGAAACCATCGTACGAATACTTCTGTACTGCCCTCGGCGTGATGCTCGGGCTCGTGAAGTTCAACCGCATAGGCGTTGACGGCAATCCGGACTGGAACGCGGGGTTCAGCGTAGACGAGGAGCAAATCGGACGTCTTCGGTTCATCCGTGCCCAACGCTATTTCATTGCCATACAGAAAGGGTTGGAAGGTATCGGCAAATCGTGGAAAAAGCTGGAAATGCCCCTCACGGCCACAGAGATAAAAGCGCGGGTGAAGCGACCAAATCGCGGTCTTGTTGCCGCCTGCCGCAAATACTGCCAGATAATGAACGGCGCCGTAGATATGAATAAAGCATGGAATACGCCGTGGGCGACAGTATACGAAGCATTCGAGGCATGCAAGTGCGACAACATGGAACAGCGAGCCATCTATGAAGCGAACAAATCTAACGGGAGACGGAGACGATGAAAAAAAGCATCAACGAGATATTCAGAGAGTGCGCCGAGGCGGAGGGACTGTGCTCCTATATGTACGCCCGGATAGCCGAAGCGAACTACCTGATGGACGATGTCAAGCAATACCCAGTATTGCTCCGTCAGTTCAACGAGACGATTTCCGAAACACGGATGTCGGACATGCGACGCCGGACGACGACGCTCTATTTCTGCGACGCCCTCGGGGAAGCGGAGCCGGACACGGAGACCGAAGTGCAGCCAATCGTCGAAAAGATGGAAGAACGCGCCTTTGCATTTATCAACCGGATGCGGTCGATGGGTATAGAGGTCGAGCTTGTGGCCAACGCGACGCCCTTTTACGGCAAATTCGACGTGTTAGTGGCGGGCGTAACCCTAAGCGCTACGATGACCTATAACATCTGCTGATATGCCCACCATCCGGCAAATAGAGGAGATATTCAGCCCCGAGCGGATCATCACCATCTGTGAATACGAGTTCGGCCCGCTCGCCGAGCAGATCGCCTTCAATATAATGACCAAGAGGACCAACAGCGGCGCCGATGTCAACGCTTTGGGGCTTCCGGAGGAGACGACCGGCGCAACGGCTGAAAGCCTTAAAACCATCCATGAAGCTACAAATGGTGGACTTACGGTCTCATTTGTCGGGCGCAAAGGCATCAAGAATATCGACGAAGGAAGTTCCCCACAGGATGTGCGAGAGGAGTTCGGCAGCTTCGAGGCATTCCGGAACGCGATAGAGCGGTGGGCGCGGGTTAAAGAATCGAGATGGAACCTTGACCCAAGATCGATAAACGCATATGGCGTCGCTTCAAGCGTCTGGGATCACGGAAGCGTGCTTTATCAAGAGGGCGGAGGAACGGAGATAATGAAAGACTTACTGCCCGAAGTTGTCGATAGAATCAGCAAAAAAATAACAGAGGAACTCGATACATCCATTTATCAACTATTAGATGCGACGATAGAATTATGATATTGCACACAAATGACGTATTCAAGGTAACCCGCCCAGAGGATATCTTCGAGACCCGGGGCCGTTTTGCGTATTTTCGGGTTGAACTGCTCTCCCAAAAGGGGAATATAGACGTGTCCCTTAAATTGACAGGAGGGCCTGATCGGACATTCACTCGGTCTATCACCTTGACACGCAAAACTAACGACAAAGGTGTGGCGGTGTTCCCTGTTGGGCAAATATGCGAAAGTCTGATCCAAGGAACCAAATCGAATTTAATCACCTATGTAATTACCGCCTCCGAATATGACCATGCTGGACCGGCTCTTTACGCAGTCCCTGGATTTGCAGACCGGGAGATTCTCCCCGGATGGGGAGATGGGGAAAATATTTCACAATTCTATCCCGCTGCCCCCTGCATTGTGGTCTATCCGCACGCAGGATTCGAGCAGTCGCTATTTTTCCCGAAACAAACGGGCGAGCTTTTCGTGCTTACGCCCTCCTCGACAACAACAGAGGAATACATCGGATATTCGACATTTTCTCCCATCATCCCGTTTGATCCGGCAAAAATCCCATCTGAAGACCTTGGCAAGCCGCTTGCTGTGGGAGCCACCCCGACAGACTATAATGCGGAGATACGAACTTACTACGATTATTGCACCAAGGGGATATTTTTGAAATGGACGGATGCTGCCGGTATCCTCTATTTATACCGATGGACGCCGGAATCCCAAACCGACGAAATGTCTGCGAGATCTACCTATCATCAACTCGACGATACGCTGACACCTCACGACGTGCAGAACAAGACGCTGGCCAAACGCTATACCTTGCATAGTCGCATTGTTGAAAGGGATGTTTTCAACTTGTGCCGCACGATCCTCGGATGCCAGGATTTGTTCATGTACGACCCGGATGCGGGCAATTGGGTGCGTTTCATGGTTGAAGATTCGGAATCCGAAGACACGGGCGCACCGATGCAAGATTTGGTCGTTGAAATAGTAAGATACGAATATCTATGACAACCTACGAACTATACATCAACGATATTCTGTGCGACCTTTCGAGTGACGAGGTCGTAACCCTGCTTTATCAAAGTCCGATATTTTCGAGCCTCGACAGCATCCAGACGAACCGTTCCTACAATGTTGCGCTGCCGCCTACGCCTGCGAATATGCGGGCTATAGGTCAGGCAGCCCGCCCGGATGTGGATACTGACGCTCCGTATGTACGCCTTCCTGCGATGTTGTACCAGGACGGGGTGCCGCTGTTCACGCAGGGGTTCGCCGTGGTAACGGATATTGCGGATACGATCAATGTAACGCTTACGTGGGGCAACGTGGATAACTTTCAGCCTCTGTTTGACGCGAACCTGCGGGATTTGGGGCCGCAACTGGAGGCGGCAGGGGAGAACATTGTCGCTTGGAATAAGAATACGGCGATCTTGGAAGGTAGCGCAACCGGTGAATATCCCGGCGTTGCTTTCTGGGGCGTGGATTTCGGGATGGGGATATCCGATCCTAAATACCTGCATCCCTCAGTACTGGTGTCGTCGATACTGTCTGCTATCGAGCGGCAGAATGGGGTTACCATCGACGGCAGGGAACGGTTGGCTTATAGTAAAAATCTTGGGCCTATTATTCCGCTCACTCGCAAAAAGGTAGGGCCCAAAGCAAATGGGTATTCCAATTATTGCGATATATCAATGTCGGCCAGCGATATATTGCCCAAAGAGCCGTGGGTAAATACTCGTGGGATATTCTCTACATCCGAGCCGAGAATAAAACTTAATGATTCAGGGACATCATATATTACACTATATCATCCTAATAGCCCGACGGGAGATTTTTTGCTCCCGCACAACGATGCGAACGATATTTCATCGTTGAAGATATCAATTTATTGTGATGGCGTATTTCTGGGAGAGGGCGAGAGTTATGAAAAAACCAAAACCCCGGATACGATGTGGATGTTCAAATTCCACAAAATATCGGTACAAACCGACACGCAAGGGGTTGTAACAGTAAAAATGAGCAAACCTATCTCCGGGTCGATGGTTCCGTTGCCTAATCCTATAATCTCAATTCACAATTCAGATTGGGATATATATTTCCCGGGATTCTTCCCTGTTGCGCCTAATCTTCCCGACATCTCCCAGGGCGATTTTATCCTCGCCCTGATGTCCATGAACGGCCTATTCGCCTATGCGGACAAGAATAGCCCGAACACGATCAAGCTGATAAGCATCGATGACATAATCGCCAATGTTCAGAAAAACGACATCATCGACTGGAGCGACCGGGTTATCCTGAACGATTTTCACCGGGTGGATATGCCCGACGCATCGATTTTCACCATCGATGACCTCGCCCAAAGCAACATCCTCGACTACGACAACGACGACGATGTAAAGGCTGACACGCACGGCACCATCACGATCCGCAACGAAAACATCGAGAAAGAAACGGAGCTGGTGTCGCTGCCTTTCTCTGCATCTGAAAATGCAACGACGGACGGGGTAAATTGCGCCGTTGTGCCGATCTATGAGGATAACGGAAAAGGCGGCGCCAATTATTCGGAGTGCTCACCACGCATTCTATCGGGGCGTGGAGCGTTTATGTCGGGCATTGCCCGATGTATTGGCGTATTCGATCCGTGGATGAAGTTCGGCGGCGAGGAAGGCATTGTAAAGACCCGATACGCCTCCTACCAGAAAGTCGTGGACCGTCTGCGGATCATCACCATTCGGGCAAAACTCACGGCTCTCGATCTCTACAACCTCGACTACACGAAGCCGGTGTATATAGCCCAATTCGGGCAGATATTCGCCATATATTCGGTAGAAACAGGCGAAAACGACATCTGCGACTGCCAACTGCTGAAACTGAAAGTGGACGGAGTGGTGGCAGCAACGTATTATCTGCGCTTGGACGGCAAGAATGAAGACAGCCAATGGGTTGCAGAAGCGGACGGCATTAACGGCACAGCGTATGCCATAACATCGAACGGAACGCCCTATATCGTCGATTACGATTCCCGTCTTTATGTCGATCTGTACGAGGAGGACGGCGATCTGTATCTGTCTATCTCCGCTCCCGAAAACACGGGAACCGAGGAAATTAATTACAACCCTGTCATTCTGGGAATTCAGGAGAACGACGCCGTGCGCCGGCAGGTGGCAGTATCCCAGAAAGCAAAGTCGGCTTAATTTATTAACCATTTAACCCATATGAAGAAATATGGCACAGGACACTATCGACAAGATTATTAATATCCAGTTCAACTATGGCGAACTGGTGCAGGGGTGGCAGAAGGCGACCAGGGAGATCGAAATAAACAAGAAGAACCTTGCGGAACTGAAGCAAGAGTACAAGAATGGTGAAATGTCTGCCTCGGAATACAATCGGGCGTTGCTTGAAATTACAAGCACGACAAAGGCACTAACCGCCGAAAAGAAAGCATACGAGAAAGAGATTCAGAATAACATAAAAATTGAATCACAAGAGACGGGATCGCTGAACCAACTTCGGGCGAGCCTCCAAAAGATGACCGCGCAATACAATGCCATGTCGGCGGCGCGCAGAGAAGGACAGGAGGGGCTATCGCTGGCGGCAGCTATCAAATCGCAGCAGGAAGCCGTCACGGAGGCCGAGAAAGCTCTTGGCAATTATCGGTCGCAAGTAGGTAGCTATGAGGAAGCGATCCGCGCCGTTCTTCCGGCAGAGATGTCCCAAGTCGTGACATTGGGCAAAACCATAGATAAAGCGGGAGGTGTTACAAAGGCTTTCGGGCTGATGACTGCGGCGGTGGGCCGAATGATTAAGGCGGCATTGGCATTCGTTGCCACTCCATTAGGTGCGGTACTGACAGCATTAGCAGTAGGAGCTGCTTTGGTCGTCAAAAACTGGGGCAAATTAACGGACGCATTGGGGATAATAAGCCCGGCAAGGGAAGCCGCTAAAGCTATCGAAAAGCTAAACGAGCAACTCGATTATTTCAACAATAGAGCCGAGAAAAACGGGACCGAGGCCCTAAAAAGATACACCGAAGCCCTAAAAAATGCCAAAGGGGATGCCGAAGCATTGGCCAAAGCACAAAGGGACTATAATATTGAGTTGCTGAACGCCGAGTATGAACGCGCAAGGATAGCCCGGGAGGCTGCATATGAGGCCGAAGCAAAGGCATACGCTGCATATGTCCGCAGACAGAACGATGAAACGACAAAATCCCTCCAAGAAGCTAAGGATGCAGTTCAAAAGGCAAACGCAGATTTTGCGCAAGCCGATTATGAAAGAACAAAATTTCATGCGGACGCATTGGCTAAACAGGTAGAGGACGAGAAGAAAGCCGCAGAGGAGGCAGCCAAACTTCGCACCGCCGCTACAAAGAAAGCCGCCGAAGAAGAAAAGAAAGCCCGGATCAAGGCAGCCGAAGAAGCGCATGAAAAACTCGTCGCTTTATGGGATCGGGAACAAGCGGACGAGACTAACCGTATAGGCGGGTTGCAAATGGCTATTGCCCAAAAAGAGGAGGAATACAAAAACCGACTTCTTAAGGCGCAAACACAAGGTGGAGATACCAACGCCCAAGAAGAGATGATCCGTATTGCTCAGGAGCAGGTCAACATACTACAGGAGCAGTTGCAAGATGTAGAAACGTTCAGGACCGCATACGAGGCGATGGGGCTTTCTGGAATTGAAATAGACAATAAGCGTCTCGAAGCCTTGAAAGCACTACAAGATGCGCAAAAAGCACTTCAAGGTGCCCAAAACAAAGCCGCCGAGGACGAAAGAAAAGCCCAAGAACGAAGCACCGCAATGAGCATACAATCGGCACAGCAACTGGCCGGAGCATTGGAAGAACTTGCCGAAGCCGCCGGGGCAGATGCGGGGGTTGTCGCAATGTTGGCAATCGCCGAATCGGCCGCTGCGATGGGAGCGGCGTTACACAAAGCATTTTCATCTTCCGCTACCGTTTGGGATGGTATTGCCGGGGCGGTGGCTGCAATTTCGACCATTACGACCATAATAACGCAAATTAAATCGCTCAACAGTTCCGCAGAAGAAGAAAGAAGTAAATACCGATACGCCTCCGGCGGCCTTGTCACAGGGCCGGGCTCCGGAACTTCGGACAGCATCCCCGCAATGTTATCCAACGGCGAAGCTGTGATGACCGCCCAGGCTGTCAACGACTGGGGCGCAATGCTCTCGGCCATGAACGTGGCAAGCGGTGGAAACGCCATCCAAGTATCGAATCTTCCCCAGCGCAACGACGGAATGAAGGGAATGGAGCGCATGATGGAACGGGCCCTGATGAATATGCCGGCGCCCATTGTTTCGGTGGTTGACATCAACAAGGGGCAGAAGCGGGTCAAGGTTCAAAACAGCCTCGGAAAATTGGGGCGAAAAAAATACAAATAATTATTGCACAACGTGCCGAAGGTTTACACCTTTGTCACGAACGCTTATGAAGATATAAGCCGCGGAATCATGTACGAAATAACACCTACATATCACCACCCTGTAGTGGCCGAATCTGCCATAAGCGCGAGTGCTTTGTCTAACTTAACACATTAAACTAATGGCAGTACAGGCATGTACCACTACGCTCGGGCGAGACATTCTCAATGATTGCAACGAGCCCCACGCAAAAGGCGTGGAAAAGTTTTTCTATTTCATCTCCCGGGATGCTATCGACTGGGACAAATCCACGCGCGAAGGCTTCGTGGTTACCAACTTGGTGGCCCTGACCGGCAAGCGGGGTTACAAGGTCCGTAACCCATCGAATGAAACCCCGGCGATCACCATCACAGACCAAAACCCGAGCATCGACGCCGCATGGGACAAGGTTCTCCCCGTTACCCTTTTGGCTGACAGCCCGGAGAATGCCGCCGCAGTTCTCGGATTGAAGCAGGACAAATATGTCTGCATCTACGAGAACATGGAGAAAGGCGACGCGGGCAAACAGGCGTTCGGCGTCATCGGCTGGGAGCAGGGCGCGACTGGTGTAGATCTGAATATGGACAAGAGCGGAGATGTCGGCGGATGGACCGGCAATATCACCGAAACCGGGGCCCCTACTCCTAATCTGTTCTTCTACAAGACGGACTACGCAACGACGAAGGCGGCGCTCGAATCGCTGTGTTCGGCAGCGGCCTAATCATGCAGACGCAGGAATGGTATAGAGAGAGGGTTTCGGCCCCCTCTCTATCCGATGCCGACAAGTCTGTTATCAGGGCAGATTGGAAGCAGGTCACGGGCAAGGATTTCACCGCATCATTCAACGCCCGGTGCCCGAACTGTCATCACGATGCGGCAATACTAATTTTACGGACTATGAACAAGCAGGAAAACGGCGGATACATTCTTAAGAGGGGTGTCGCTTTCAGATACAAAGGCAAAGTATATACCGCCGACAATATCACAGCTCCGGCCGCTGAATGGTATATCTCGCAAGACCTGAAGCACCGTGACGATTTTGAAGTCCTTGCAAAGGATTACGACGAGTACGATATAGTATCTTTCAATCGCAAAGAGGAATAATATGGCTGACGACAATATTCGCCACGTCAATTATGCCAGTGATTTCCGAGTGGTGTTTTCATTTCCAGACGGCCGACTCCCGGATTATCCTTGGCACATCGAGCTAAAGACACCGGACACCCCGGCGTATAATACTTATGTGGCCTCGTTTGACGGGTCAGTTTACAGGCGGTGCGTGCCACTTGAAGATAATTCCATTCTGGTGCTTGTGGACAGGCACCATCTTGCGCCCGGCATCCTGTGCTACCAGATGAAGCGAGATGTCCCTGACAGTCTATTCCCCGACGGTGAAATGAATATCGCAACGCCGGGATGCACCAGCATTGAGTTGTGGAGTGGAACATCGGAAGAACTGCCCATTGAGCAGATCAATACGATCATTGCCACACTCAAAGGCGAGCCAGGAGACGCCGGACAAATAGAAAACATAACCGCTTCAGTTAATAATACAACCGGCGCACCAAACGTAGAAGTTCAACTTGGAGGCACCCCCGAAAAACGAACTATAGCTCTTAAATTTTCGGGGATCAAGGGCGAAACTCCCAAAATATCGGCCGACGAGGAAGGCAATATCTATTCTGACGGAGAGCTTGTGACCGCTGTCGTGGCGGAGGTCGTCGTTAAAGCCGACACCGCGTCCACCAACGCCGACCAGCAGGCCGCGCGTGCGAAGTCTCTGGCCGACCACCCTCCGAAGATCGTAACGGTCGACGATACGAATTACTGGGCCTTCTGGGATGAAACGACAAAAGACTATATCACCTCGTCCGTCCGCTCGGATGGCGGTCCGATCTTCGCCACGTTCGACATTGATCCGGCGACAATGCTCCTGGGCGTGAATTACCAGCCCGGCTACGGCCGCGGTTCCGAGTTCGAACTCAAGGATGACGGGCATTTGTATTACGAAATTAACGACTGACAGATATGGCAAAGACAAATTTAGGGAAAGTAGGTCTTACGCCCAAAAAGGCGTATTCGGCGAGCATTACATACGAGCGCCTGGACTTCGTAACAACCGGTGATTCGTCCTACGTTTCACTCCAAGATAACAACCTCGGACACCCGGTGACGGACGGGGCTTGGTGGCAGGTTTTGGCCTCCGGGGCCGCTTCGACGGAAGCCGCAACCGCCGCCCTCGACGCTGCCGCCAAAGCTCTTGAAGCCGCCGCAGCGGCCGCTCCCGTCGTTGTCAACGTCGAAGGTGCGGATGTCACGATCAACGTCGAAGGCAACCACAAATACATCTGCGGGGAGCTGACCTCGCTCAAGATCGGGACCGTGGAAAAATCGGCCCGGACTTCGGCGATCTTCTTCACATCGGGAAACGTTGCCACGGAACTCACCTGGTCGGATGACCTCGTGGACATCATCGGCTACAAGACCCCGGCGCCGAATCGAGCCTACGAGATCAATATCGAGGAACTCCGCGCAATCATCGAATAGCCATGGACCGCAGACGAAGTTTGTTGAAGATCGCCGCGCTGCGCAGCGAGCGCGAGCGGCAGGTGGGGGTGAATTGCACGAAAGGGTGTCTCCAATCACAGGACGCCGGACTGCTATTCGACGGCCCGCGAACTCTTGAGTGTTTTTTCAAGTACATCTCCAGCGATAAAATGCAAGTGATAGCCGGGTTTGACATTTCCATGATTGAAATTCAAATCCTGAAGACAAATCAGCTTCGCGTCTATTGCGGGGACGGAAACGCGAAGGTAGACATTATTCCAGGGGATAGCTATCTTGTTGATGTTGCCTACGACGGTACTACGGCGATATGCTATCTGAATGGAGCGGAAGCCGCACGATTCCCGGTTACGGGATACAAGGTCATGGATTCATTCAGGACCGGCAGCAATACATATATCCCCCAAGGCTCGCTCGTATTTTGCCGCCACTACAACTACGCCCTTTCCGCGGAAGAAGTAGCCGCACACTACAACGACGGTGATCCCGCTGGATACATCTTGCCGAGGAACCTTAAGAATATCAAGGATGTGGGGTTCACTCCTAAAACGTTCGAATTTGATATGGATAGCCGATATTATCAGCGCATTTTAGAATCGGACGAATTGGAGTCGGGGAGAAGATATCGGGTGGATTATGTCGTGGAAGAATGGGATATTGCCCCCGCTGTCATGGCTACTTGTGGTATAAGCTGTGGTGTGAAAGCCGTTGCTGGTAATCAATATTGGAATAATCTTTCTGAGGCTAAATTAGGTGAAAATCAATATGTTGTTGTAGACACGAAAAAAACAGGCATTCCGTTTATGTATGTTTACGGATCGGACCCTGCATACCCACATACTTCCCGCCGGTTGAAAGTAACGGTTCACTCTGTCAAGATGCTCGGCTGCGTCGCCGAGTATTTGCCGAAGAATCTTGTAGCGGATAATAACGGCATCGCCTCGTTCTGGCTCGACAGCGCCAAGCAGTTCCCGCTGAATGATGAATACCTGCCGCCGCTTTTGCAAAGCGACGGTGGGTATGACTTGACTGCGAACGGAACGCCGCAGATAATCATCAAATAAACCGAAAACAATGAACAACTACGCAAAACTGATCGACGGGCGTCTGAAGTACGCCCCTACAGCAATCCGAACCGACGAAGGGCTTGTTTGCAACCCGCGGCCGGACAAACTGATCCCGCTGGGATACAAAGAGGTGGTCTTCGACGAGCAGCCGGAACCGTCCGACCCTCCGAAGCATTACCGGGAGGTCTACACCGAAGAGGCGGACCGCATCCGGGTCGGCTGGGAAGAATACACGTCTGTACCGGAGCCGCAGCCCGATCCCGAACAGTTGCGGGAAATGGCCTACCGGGCCGAAGCGGATCAATATCTGATGGCCTACGAAGGCTATCTGGCCGAGGGCAAGATACTCGAAGCCGACGAGCAGAAGGCACTCTATCTTGCCAAGAAGGCCGAGATCAGGGAGCGATTCCCGGATAAGTAACTTGTCGGTCGAACTCTCGAAATACCACAAATATATGAAAAGACTTATCAATGAACTCATCGGATGGCTCAACGCCATCGCTAAAGACAAATACCAACACTTCGCAGTCGGGGCGGTCATCGCCTCCGCGGCGTTGATCGTGGCCGTGCCGTTGGGCGTCTGGTGGCGGTGGCTGCCCTTGTTGGTGTCGATAATCGCCGTAATGACGGCCGCCGTTGTCAAGGAGCGCAAGATCGACCCGAAAGCCGACATGCAGGACATTCTATGGACGCTCGCAGGAGGAGCCGTAGAATGGGTGGTGTTCATCGTGTTTACCCTAACTGCGAGATAGGATGGACTGGACTACTATTATCATTTCCTTGGGCGGGGCGTTGTTGACTGGCGGCGGAGCCTTGTCTTTGCTTTACTATAAAGAAAATCGTCGGGCCAAGCAGATCGACAACGAAAAATCCGTCGTCGAGGAGTGGCGCGGGATCGCCGAAGAGCGAAAGGCCCGTTGCGACGAACTCAAGGAATCACTTGACCGGAAGGATGCGAAGATCGACGCCCTGTACAAGGAGAATTCCGAGCTGCGCAAACGAAACGACAAACTATCCTCTGCGAATACTGCGCTGTCGATTCTCAAATGCAAAGTCCTGGGATGCGACAAGCGCCAGCCACCGTTCGGCAAGAATGAAAACTATGAATCGTGAATTAAGATGACTTTAATAAAAAAGAATATGACACCGCGAGGATTAAGAAACAACAACCCGCTGAATATCGAGAAAACAAAGAGTGGCAATCCTTGGCAAGGAGAGATTGTACCGTCGAAGGACAGTCGTTTCGCGCAGTTCACAACAATGGCCTACGGGTATCGGGCTGCATTCAAACTGCTGAACAATTACCAGCGCAACTATGGGCTGGATACCATCCGGAAGATGATCGGCCGCTGGGCGCCCAGTAACGAGAACCACACGGACGCCTACGTCCGCACCGTGGCCGAGAGATCGGGTGTACCCGCCGATAGCCGAATCACCGCGACCAACCGGGATGTGATGGTTCCCGTAGTTGCGGCAATGTCGTTCGTGGAAAATGGCGTGGAAGCCAAAATGTCCGACGTACAGGCCGGATGGGAACTATTTATCAAAGGATAAAACGTATTATTATGAGAATCAACTTATACAACGAAGATTGCCTGATTGGAATGAAGCGTATCCCCGATGCAAGTGTGGACTGCGTGCTGACCGACCCGCCGTACTTGTACCTCAAGAATCAGAAACTCGACCGTTCTTTCGATGAGCAGGCGTTTTTTGCAGAGGTAAAGCGGATTTTGAAAAAAGATGGATTCATCGTAATGTTCGGACGCGGAACCTCCTTCTATCGCTGGAATACGATTTTGGCAGACCTTGGATTCAATTTCAAAGAGGAAATCATCTGGGATAAATCTTATATCTCATCCCCATTGATGGCGATATCTCGTGTGCACGAAACCGTCTCGATATATACGAAGGGGAAGGGCACGATAAATCGCTGTAAGGTACCTTATCTGGAGGCGAAAGCGCATAATATTGACTCTATTATCGCTGACATCAAGCGATTATGCACTATTTTTCATAATCCAAAGTCATTAAAGGCCGTAGAGGATTTTTTGACACAAAATAAACTAAAATACGAGCCAGATAAACGCCGCAGATGTCACGTAACCGCGCAAACAGGCTTTGGCAGCGAAGATCGAAATGCCGCTGTCATGCGGGCAATGAGCGACGGATACACGGAAAAAAGTATTATCCGATCCGATTTATATAAATGTAGTACATCCAATAAACATAATTTTCACGGTGATATGAGAGTAGGCGATCGATCATGTAATGTGATGCAATCTGTCGAGTTCGGTCAAAGCGAGAAATCCATCATCAAACAGCCCCGCGATCACTATGCAACGATTCATCCTACGCAGAAGCCTGTGCGGCTGTTGGAACGCCTGCTTGCGCTCGTAACCAAAGAGGGCGATATAATACTCGATCCGTTTGCAGGTTCGGCCTCGACGGCCATTGCCTGCATGGATACGGGGAGGGATTTCATCGGATACGAGATCGACAAGGAGTATTATGTCAGAGCGATGGGTCGAATTTCGAAACACCAACCGAAATTAGGTTTACAAACGGCATGAAAAAATATCTCTTCATCGCCCTGCTGATAGTTAGCGGGTTGTTGTGGCTGCAAACGGTGCGGTTGCGAGGTGAACGGTCCGAGCGCAAGCGCGTCCAGTCCAACAACGAGGTATTGACCGACAGCGTGGAGTTCTACCGGACGGCCAGCGGCAAACATGCCGCATCCCGGCAGATACTTGAACTCCGAACCGGAGAACTGGAGCGGTACAATGCGCAACTGGCCGCGCAGATCCGGGAGCTGCGGATCAAGGTCCGGCGGCTGGAGGCGGCGGCCACGACGGCCACGCGGACCGAGGTGCAGATCACGGCGCCCCTGGAACCCGCAGACCCGCAGTCGTCGTCAGCATGGGAGAAATACGGCGCAGGGGTGCGGAGGGCTGCCGATTCGGTAAAGACGGCCCTTAACCGGAAATTCCCCGGACTGCCGAGCGTCCCCGAAGCGAAGGTTTTCAGATGGTCGGATCGCCATGTGAGCGTGGACGGCATAATCCGGGCTGATTCGGTGAGTTGCCAGGTTGTAAGCATCGACACACTCCAGCAGATTGTCCACCGGGTCCCGCGCCGGTTCCTGTTCATCCGATGGGGCACGAAGGCAATCCGGCAAGAGGTTGTATCGTCGAATCCGCATACCAACATTATCTATACCGAGTACATAGAATTTAATAAAGGAAAGCGATGAAAATCATCTACAACAACATTATTCCATTCCCGGGATTTGCCGCCATAAACCTATTCGGGGTAATATTCGCCCGCAAAAAGTATCGCCCGCTGTCGGAAACAACCGTAAACCACGAAGCAATCCATACCGAGCAAATGAAAGAACTGCTGTATGTGGGATTCTACCTCTGCTACCTTGTCGAATGGATCGTGCGGCTGTTCATGAAAGGCAACGCCTACCGTAATATCTCCTTCGAAAGGGAGGCGTACAACTGCCAGCATATCCCCGGATATGCGCAAATAAGGCAGCGGTTCGCACAATGGCGATAAATTAATGTCTCTTGGGGATGGACATAAAAAGTCCCCAACGCTCCTCTCCATTATACCACTAATGTGTGCCATACGCACCGAGCATTGAGGACTATTCCTTAATTCGGGCGTATGGCTTTTTACATTAGTGGTATGTCAAATTTAAACTAAATATTTGATATGGAGATACGTAAAACCGAGATTTTTGCAAAAATACTCGATATTGTTGCAAATGAAACAGAATTGACATCCGAGCAAATCCTTTCGTGTTGTCGCACGGCCGAAACGGTTGATGCCCGTTACATGCTCGTTCATCTATTGCGGCGCGAAGGTATATACATCAGCGAGATCGCCCGCATGATGCATTTCTCTCGCCGAGGTATCGAAAAAATGCTTTCTCAGTTCGAGGACCGCCTCTCTCAAAGCGGACACATCTTCAAAGTGACCTTTGAACGCATTGCGAACAAAGTGCGCATAGCCTTCGAATCATCCCGTTGACCACCCTGCCGAGCCTGACCACCTTTGCATTGTAGCTATAATACAATGCTACCTCAATCGCTGAAGAGGTAAGAGGCGGACGAAATCATGTATATACATGGAAGCAGATTATTTAACGTCGGGCGATCTGGCTATGTGGGAGAGCAATCGCCATTGCTACAAGCACCGCGACGGCATGGCCGCCACGGGTATCGGTCTGGCTGCCGGTCTGGGCAGCGGCGCACTCCTTCTGGCTGCAGCCGGAATCTGGGGCATTAACCAGGCATCCAAAGCTCGCAGCGAGGGTGCAAGCAAGGCCATCGACATCCTCGCCCAGACGCAGCTCCAGGAGCGCGTTTCGCGTGAGGGCTGGCAGAACAACCATGCACCTACGATCAGCCAGTACGTTGATGTACGGGCAGGTGCAGGCGCCGGGGCAGGCGCTAACGCGCTGTCGAACGCCGAAGCAATCGCGCTGGCTCAGGCGATCAATGGCAATTCGGGGCTCAACTCCGCCATTGGAGGGTGCAATTTCCTCCGCGTGGCGAGGTATTCCGCCCCGCAGCCTTGTGGTTGCGACACGTGCCAGGGTTAGCCCTTCCGGGGTGGGGCGGGAATCCGTCCCACCCTTAACCCTTAAAACCGCTACGATATGCTATTCGCTAAAAAAGAGTATCACAATATGGACACAATCCGCACGACATCCAAAGACGCCCTGAAAAGATCGCTTATGCAGATGTATCAAGGCGATGTAGCCACGATGGAGCGGATGTATGATTTCTACATGAAAGACATGGAGAAGGTCCCCGATTTCGACCCGGTACCACCATCGATGCTCCAGCAGGCAAAAACAACCATCGGGGAGCTGTTCGGATGGGCCGATGCCAATCAAGACAAATTGGTCGGCGCCTACAATCTATTCAGAACTATCAGAAGCGGAGAGCCTATAAGCACCGTGAGTGCCGCTGCTCCCGTAGCCGATGTCCCACCACTACCGAAACTATAAGCCATGCAACCCTATAAGATCGAAATATACATATATGCTGAATCCGAGCAGGAAGCCCGGGAGGTGCAGCAGGCAGCCTATGATTTCGTGAACGAGAACTACCAGCGAGGAGGGCTCGTGACGGCATCCAAACTGAAAGACCTGCTGATAAAATACAAGAACAACTTTTTCGTGCAAAACTTTCTGAAACGATGAGCGAGAACACCAATCCCCAGGAACCGCGTCAGCAGCGGAACCTTTTTGAACAGATACTATTTGGAGTGCAGGTAACGAACGACAATATCGTGACGCTGCACGGCCGCGTAGACGCCTTCGAGGCGAAAATAAATGCGATATACGATGCACTATACCCTACCTCCGAGCCTAATGCCTCCGGCGCGGATGAAAAAATAGAGACAGTAGGAGGCAAAACTAAATAATTACCCATTTTATGAGCTGTAACAAAATTCAAGCGGCTGTTATTACACCCGTTCTGGCGGCCGGATCGGTGGCTTCGCCGTACTTTTATGAGGTGAACATCACCCAGCGGCTTTGCTATCCGACGTGCGCAGACAACACTCCAGTGTTCAATCCGCAGTTCTCGCTCAAATCGTTGTCCCAGGTTGGGACAGGACGATATGTGGCCACCATCCATGTCGAGGGCATCATCTCCTATGTTCCGTGTAACGGCGGATGCGGATGCACCAAGCAGCAACCTCTCTCGCAGGATTTCACGATTCCCATTCAGTCGGCATCGGCACCCACCGTAACCATCGAGCAGGGAACCGCGATGAACGCCGTGGCAGCATCAGCCTGCCAGCCGTGTAGCCGGACATTTGTATCGGAGACGCCGATCACCGTAACGGTGGCAACGGCCGCAACCCCAACAGCGTAGCGGTATGCTGTGGATAGCCCTGCTCACTATGATATGCGCCACCATTGCGCAGCACCTCGGGCTGGCCGAGAAGATCGCGCAGATCGGCAGCCAGGTCATGGCATGCCCGAAATGCCTCTCGTTCTGGGCTACGCTCTTTGTGCTGCTCGTTAACGGATGCAACATACTATGTGCGGTAGGGCTATCCCTATTTATGGCATACATTGCTAATTGGGTCGGATTCGCATATTATGGTGCGGAGAAATTATACGAAATATTATGGCAAAGAACAACAAGAAACCCGGATCAACATCCTCAAAAGAAAAGGTCGAACCGGCGGTAATAATCCATACGCCAAATATCGTGGGAGTATATAAACCGCTGCCGCGGGTGAGGGCGTGCAAAAACTGTTAGATATGACATCAAGTGAAATGAAAGAACAATACGAGCGACTACATGACAAGATGGCCAGCATGGACGATGAGCACGCAGAAAAGGTGTTCGCGGGAGCCCAGATGTGGGCATTCGGGAAAATCGCGGAAACGTCGCCGACCATCGCCGAAATGTGGCTTGGGAAAATGGAGGCGATATGCTGGTATAATTACCTGTCAGATGCCGAGGCAAAGATGATCGCCGCGAAGCTCGTAAACCAAGACGGAAACACCGGAGCAAAATGGAGCAAGGACGCATTCCTGCAAACCGTGGAAAAGCTGGACGGGGAGGTCGAAAAGGAGCCGTATTACAACGACAATGCCCTATGGGTTACGGCTGTAATGATATACAGCGATCACGCCAAGAGTATCGCCGAGGATATGGGACACGCTTCGCCGGCTGATATTCCGTCCGAAAAAATGGCGCGATCTTGCTACCGGAAAGCCGTGGAGAAACTCTGCGACAAGGATCGGAAGCACTTTATCCGAGAGTATTTCGAAGATGAACTGACGTAGAAAAACGTCCTCGCATTAATTGCGGGGACGCTACTTTGTTATGAATGAAGAAATGACATACTGGATGTCGCAGCTCGAAATAAGCGAGTGCTCCGCACCGCTGTTCGCCCTTGTGATCGCAAAGATCATGGAGGCTATATGAATCAAAACCGCGTCAGCAATGCGGCATTTTTCTCTCGTTCTTCTCGTTCAAAAGAAGCGAGATAATTTTCTGTCGTCTTCAAGTCCGTATGTCCGAGGCTTTCGGAAATATAGGCTATACTTGCCCCGGAACGCTTCAATACGGTGGCGAATGAATGGCGGGCCGTATATGTTGAAACCGGAGGCAACCCTAATGCTTTGGAAATAGACCTAAATTTACGATTTATGCAGCTTGTTAGGTCTTTTGCCTTTTGCCGCTGCTCCTCAATAGATTCTTTGCCCGTAAGAATAGGAAATATAAAACTATCAGGACTTTCTTTGTTGCCCCATCGTGATATAATATCCTGCATTTGAGGTACAATTATCGCCCGCACGGCTTTCCGGGACTTTGTGCGGTGCTCCGTCTTTTTCCGTACATAACTTATTTCCCCGTCCTCAATATCACTATATCGCAACCTTACGAAGTCGGCGACATTGATTCCATTGCACAAATACATAAACAGCCAATAATCGCGGTATTTTGCCGTTGCTTCGTATCCATCATCATAACGGGCTATCAAGCCTATCTGCTCCAATGTAAGGGCCAGTTTACGCCCCTCTCCTTCCTGTATCTCGTAGCGCCCCCGACCGAATGGATATTGTGCTTCCTTTACAATACCAATAGCCCGCGCCTGGTTGAATATCGATCGCAGAGCGCGCATATATATCGCAATAGTTGTCTGCCCCTTACCCGAAGCACGCATAAACTCTTCGAATCGACGCAGCCATGAAATAGATACGTCGATATATTGAACCTCCCGCTTTGAAAAAGCATTCATCGACAGCAGCAATGCACGCAGAATATCCGCCGTCCCTATGTGGGATGTTCCCCGCAATTCATGCTCTTTGATTTGGATGGATGCATTTACCGAAGTAGCGCCGGCTCCTTTCAAACGAGCACCTAACAATTCAAGCGTGAAACAACCTTTTGACGTTAAATCCTCGACAGCTTGTCGAACCAATTCAAAACTATTTTCTATATCTTTGCGAACGGATACAAGCGAATGAAGGCGCGTCGCATTGAGCCGCTGCCAATCATCGGGCATCATACTCTTACCGGTTGGGTAATAAGAGCGCACACGACGATACGATACCCGGATACGCACGGGATACTGGCCATTTGCCAACGCCCGGCGGGTGTCGAGAATAGTGGCCACCGTTACGCCATCCTTTGAATAGTAGTGGTTGTTCATTGCACATTATTTGCACACATCTTATTTATTGCGTGCAAAGATATGCAAAGATATGAAAAATAAAATTGCTCGACAAGTGTTGTTGTAAACGATATGAAAAGCTATGAAAAGCCATGAAAACCAATAAAATATGCATGGCATGCAAGAGGTCACGAGTTCGAATCTCGTATTCTCCACCATAAAAACGGGACCATCTTTCGATGGTCCCGTTTTTCAGTGTATGTTTCCGCCCGTATCGGCCGCATCCGGCATAAACGACACAAAAGCATCCGTGCCGGCCTCCACCCGCAACATTAGCGATAATTCAGCGGAAAAACCACGGCGGCAGCCAAAAACGACAAAACGAAATATCCGGCCGTCCGCAAGGGACGGCCGGATATGCGCAACGCTGCCGGAAGGCGTTATTTGTCCCGGAAAAAAGCCGTGACGAAAGGCGCTTCGAGCAGGTAATCGGCGCATTCGCGGACGCTGCGCACGATGTCGTTGTAGCTCGAACCTTCGATCTCGACGATGATGTTCTCCACGCCGGCTTCCCGCGCGTTGGCGAAGATGGCGTCGAAGCCCACCATGCCGCTCTGGCCGATCTCACGACGGTCCTTGATGTGCAGGAGCCGGAAACGCCCCGGATACTTCTTGAAGTAGTCCACCGGGCTGGCCTTGCCCATCACGGTCCAGTAGACGTCCATTTCGAACAGCACCTTGTCGGGATCGGTGTTTTCGAGCATGTAGTCCAGCATGACCTTATCCTCGATCTTCTCGAACTCGCGCGAGTGGTTGTGGTAGCCGAACTTCATGCCGGCGGCCGCACAGCGCGCACCCACCTCGTTGAAATAGCGGCAGTAGGTCTGCAAATCCTTGAGCGTCGAAATCTTACGCATCGAGGGGACCACGATATATTCCGCACCGGCGGCCTTGTGCGCCGCGATGCACTCGTCCCACCAAGCGAGGGCCTTCGAGAAATCGCCGCTCGCCAGCTCCTCGTCGGAGAGGTTGAGCGTGCAGTGCGTGGAAATCACCCGCATACCGGCATCCTCGACATCCTTGCGGAATTGCTCGGGAGTCTGCCCGTAGAGCATTCCGTCCTTGTAGCTGGCGGCCTCGACCGAAGTGTAGCCCATGTCGGCGAGCTGTTTCAGGACGGGTTTGTAATCGCCCTGGCTCTTGCCGAAAACCCCGATCAGGCTGCGCACCGAATAGAGCTGGATACCGATGTCCTTCTTCGGGGCCTTCTTCGCTTTGGCGGATGCTCCGCCGGGGAGCATCGCCAGAGCGAGGAGGACGCAGATGACTGCGAATAGCCTGTTTCTCATCGTAAGAAGCCCTTAATCGAGAATCTTGACACGGATATTGCGGAACCAGACGTCGTCGCCGTGGTCCTGAAGGCCGATGTAGCCTTCGTGGTTCTCACCGCCGCAGTTGTTCAGCAACTCAAACGCCAGGGGCCACTTCTCGGAGCTGAACTTGCTGTTCTCCAGCATCTCGGTCCACTGGGGAGTCCACAGGTGGTACTCCACGACGTTCTTGTCGTTCTGGCCGTGTACGACCGTGCCTTTGTAAACCATGATCTTGGCCTTGTTCCACTCGCCGAAGGGATTCTGGTTCTGCGGAACGGCGGGGATCATGTCGTAGAGCGACGCCGACTGGCGGTTGCCGTCGACACCCAGCTTGGCATCGGGATGGTTGGTGTTGTCGAGCACCTGATACTCGGGGCACGAGATGTAGATCGGCTCGTATTTGGTCTTGCCGTCCTTCTGGGTCGTAACCTCCTGGGCCAGGTAGAAGATGCCCGAGTTGCCGCCCTTCGAAACCTTCCACTCCATCTCCAGCTCGAAGTTCTTGAACTTCTTGGCGAAGATCAGGTCGCCGCCCTCGCCCGTCTGGGCCTCGCCGCCGCCCGAGCCGTTGAACTTGATGGCGCCATCCTCCACCGTCCAGCGCGAAGGAGCCTTGTCCTTGCCGTAGCCGCGCCAGCCGTTGAGCGTCTTGCCGTCGAAGATCACATAGTAGCCGTCCTTGTCCTGCGGGAACGAGGCGAGGTCCACCTGTGCGTTGTCGACAACGGTGTATTCGGGAACGGCTTTCTTGGCGGTTTTGGCATCGGCCGTTTCAGCCGTCTTGGCCTTGCCGCCGGGGCCGCCGCACGAAACCAGCGATGCGGTCAGAGCCGCGCATACCGAGAATAAAAGGGTCTTTTTCATATTCTTTCTGTTTTTTTTAAAGTTTTACGGACAGGTTAGTTAATCAGCGCGGCATGGCGGGAAGCGCCCAGCCGTCGCGGTAGGTGTGTTTGATCAGCTCCTGGGCGAACTGCTGTGCGTTCACGGGATCGGTCCAGGTCTTGTCGAAGGTCGGGTGTCCGTCCTTGATGTGGAAGCCGTCCTTGATGACCGTCTTGATCATGGCGTCGTCCGGGATGTTCGTGAAACGCATGTTCGGACCGTCCCACTCCAGCACCTGATTGAGGCCCTGGAGGCGGACTGCCAGCACGCCCATAACGACCATTTCGTTGAACGGTCCGGCTTCGCTGAAGTCCGATGCCGAAAGCACGCGGTCGTCGGCGTCCTCCTTGCAGGCGCGCACCCAGTCCATCTGGTGCGACTCGGTGATCTCGCGCAGCACCTTCGGAGCCTCGGGAACACGGCCCGAAACCAGATAGGGGTCCTTGCCGTAGCAGCCGCAGATCAGCGTGTCCTTCGTACCGTAGAAGATGGCGGCGCCGCCGCTCACGTTCAGGTTCTTGCCGGCGGGAAGCCCTGCGGGACGCTCCGGCATCAGGCCGCCGTCGTACCAGTGCACCTCGACTTCGGGCATGGCCACCTTCGGCATGTTGTCGCGGGCCGGGAAGATGAACTTCACGCGCTGTGCCGAGGGAGCGGACTCGTTCAGCAGCAGCGTCGAGCTGCCCTCCACCTTGGTCGGATAGCCCAGTTTCAGCCCCTTGAACACGGGGTGCAGGATATGGCAGGCCATGTCGCCCAGCGCACCCGTACCGAAATCCCACCATCCGCGGAAGTTCCACGGCGTATAGGCGGCGTTGTAGGGACGATAGGGAGCCGGACCGATGAAGGCGTCCCAGTTCATCGTCTTGGGGATGCGCATATCCTCCTCGGGACGCGCCAGGCCCTGCGGCCAGATGGGACGGTCGGTGAAGGTGTCCACGCGGCGCACCTCGCCGATCTCGCCGTTCCAGATCCATTCGCAGACCTTGCGCACGCCTTCGGCCGATGCGCCCTGGTTGCCCATCTGCGTGGCCACCTTGTACTTGTCGGCCAGCTTGGTCAGCAGGCGCGACTCGTAGACGGTGTGGGTCAGCGGTTTTTCGCAATATACGTGCTTGCCGGCGGTGATGGCGTCAGCGGCGATGATGGCGTGCGTGTGGTCCGCCGTAGCGACCATCACGGCATCGGCCGACTTGAGCATCTCGTCGTACATCTTGCGGTAGTCGTTGAACTTCTTGGCCGCAGGATAACGTTTGAAAATGTGGTCGGCGTATTTCCAGTCGACATCGCACAGGCCGATGATGTTCTGGCTCTCCAGGCCCTTCAGCACCGAAGCGCCGCGTCCGCCGACGCCGACGCCCAGGATGTTGAGTTTGTCACTGGGGGCCGTGTAGCCGAACTTCTTACCCAGAACCGTGCTGGGTACGACCGCTAAACCGATCGCGGCAGCCGCTCCCTGCTTCAGGAACGTTCTTCTTGACATTTCTTTTGCCATCGTTTCGAGGTTTAATTTGAGTTAGTATTGAGGTTATTTGATGTTCTTTTCGATGTTGTCGACCTCGTCCTTGAAGATCTTGTAGCCTTTGCCGAGGCCCTTCATCAATTCCGGGATCTTCGTGCCGCCGAACAGCAGCAGCACGACAAGCGCGATGATGACGATTTGTCCCACGCCGATAAATAACAGATGATTCATAAGTTCAGGTAGTTTTAGGGTTATGCGATTGTCATGCGTGTTTGCGCAGCAGGCCGTAGCCGTCCTTCATCGTGCGGCGGCGTTCGCGGATCTGCCGCAGGGTCTCCAGTTCCCCGATGGCCGGGAGGTCGTGCTCCCGCGCGTCGCGCAGGAACCGCCAGGCGTACTCCGAGGCCAGCGCCGCGTCGCGGAACTCCGGGAGCGCCTCGCTGCGGCGGCCCGTCTCGATCGACTCGGCGAAGAGCTTGCAAAGGGTGTCGATGTTCTTGCCCCCGTAGGGCTGGATGAGGCGGTGGGTCTGCGTCACGCCGTGCAGCTCGACGATCGCCGTCTTGAAATCGTGCGTCATGCGTGCGATGCCCTTCGTGCCGATGATGTCCACATAGGAATTATGGGTCTGGGTCTGGGCCAGCTGGCCGTAGACATGCCCCTGGGTGATGTCGAACACCACGCCGTTCTCGAACGTGCCGTGGCATTGCAGCCACCAGGGGTCCTTGTAGTTCCACATCCGCACGGCCTGGGCATTCCAGGTCTTGAATTCCGACTGGGCATACCAGCGTGCGATGTCCACGTAGTGCATGCCGCAGTCGTGGAACGCGGGACCTTCGTATTCGTGGCCCTCGCCCGGAGCCAGTCCCGGAGTCATGTGGCAGACCCGGATGATGGCCAGTTCGCCGATCTCGCCCTGGGCGATGAAATCTTTGATCGTATTGTGATACCAGGAGTTGCGCAGGTAGAGGTTCACCGTCGAGAACAAGGGCGTGTTCTCGGCCAGCTCGACGGCCTGCCATTCGTTTTCGATACTGTCGGAAATGGGTTTTTCAGCGATGACGTGCTTGCCCGCGGCGAAAGCCCGCTCGATCTGCGATTTGCGCGAGTCGGCCAGAGCGAACAGCCCCACGACCTGCACTTCGGGATCGTCGAAAATAACCTGTTCGTCATCCACAACCTTCGCCCCGGGGGCCAGTTTGCGCGCCAGGTCCCGCGATTCGGCGCAGACGTCGCAGATGTACGCAACGTCCCACCTGCCGCTTTTCTGCATCTCGTCGAGGTAGAAACCTCCCATTCTGCCGAAGCCGATAAGGCCAACTTTTACAGGATTCATCGTGTAGTCAATAAGGTCGATTAAAAGTTAGGTTCAGCGCCGCGCCTCCCGTTTCCGAAGGAAAATACCGGCAGGCGCACCACCTCGATTACAAAATTAGCCCGAATAACCTTCGGTTTGAAAACTGAAGCGGAAAATGTAGAACCCAATTCGAACCATATCTCTAATTAACAATATATTACATTCTGAAACAACCCGAAAAATGTAGACGATCTGGAATGGTCAGACGTCCGTTTTATGGGCCGTTCCGATCTTCATGACCATCTTTTCGAACTCCTCGCGCGAGATGGCCGCCTTGTTGCGCACCTTGGTCCGGTAGTTATAGACGGTCGAAAGCGAACAGCGCAGGAACGAAGCGATCTTCACGCTGTCGGTGATGCCCAGACGCAGCAGGGCGTAAATCCGCAGCTCCTTGTTCAGCAGGTCTTCCTGCTTGAGCACGATCCGCTCGTCCTCGGTCAGCAGGGCGTTGAAGTCCTCGACGAACGACGGATAGAGGTTCAGGAAGATGGCGTCGAAATTCTTGTAGAGTTCGTCCTGCTCGTCCTCGAGCATCGAGGTCGATTTGAGCCGTCTGTTGAGTTCGTCGAACTTCCGGTCCTGGGCCAGTTTCTTGAGCGACTTGCGGTAATCGTCCATTTTGTCGATGTACATGGAGCAAAGGTCGAAGAACCGCGCGATGTACTGCACCTTGACGGCATTGGAGTCCGACAGCTGCTCGTTCTTCTCGCCCAGCTCCTCGTTGAGCCGGGCCAGCTTCGCATTGGTCTGCGAAAGCTCCTCCTTGATGCGGTAGACCCTGCGAAGCTGCTTGTACAGGTAGACGAACAGCAGCACCAGCACCGCCGACAGCACGCTGATCAGCACCAGATAGTATTGCAGCTTGTGTTTGGTGCGGGACTCTTTGGCCTGGTGCGAGGCAATGATGATCGAGTAAAGTTCCGACATCTGGACCGTGCGGAACTGCACGTTGGAGAAAAGCGCGTCCTCGACGGCCGCCTGCGTGTAGCGGAACGCACGGAAAAGATCGTCGTGACGGTAATAAAGCGTCGCGAGCGCCTGGAAGGCGGCGTTCTCCTTCGTGGAGTTCCGGATGTCGGTCATCGCCGACAGCATGTAGTACTTCCGCGCCAGCCAGTCGTCCCCGCGGCGGCGGTAGAAACTGCCCACCGAATAGGCGCACTCGGCGTAGAGCTGCGAATCGGGTTCGAGACTGTTCAGAAACCCGAGCAGCCGGACCTCCATTTCGTGCGACTGGTTGCGGCGGCTCATCTGGTAGAGCCGGTCGAGCTTGTAACGCACCGAAACCGTGTCGGCAAACATGATCACCGAATCCTGATAGCGTTCCTCCAGCTCGCGGAAGTGTCTCTGTCCGCTGAAAGCCACGTATTGCTGGTAGAAACGGTTGTAAGCCTTGTAATAGGTCGCCAGCATGTCGCGGGGCACCGACCGGCGGTCGATCGAGTCCAGCATCCGCTTCGCCTCGATGGACATGCCCGTCGACGAGTAGAGTTCCGCCAGGCGGATTCCCGAAAGACAGCCCTTGCGGCGGTCGCCCAGACGACGCGCCAGCAGGACGTTGCGCTCCATGTAGCGGATGGCCGAGTCGAGTTTGTACTTGTGGAATTCGCCGAACAGCCTGTCGTTGATCTCGTACTCCTGGGCGGGAGTCAGGCAGCTCACGCTCAACAGATGCCGCAGTTCGGCGATACGCTGCTCCTTCTGGCAGTCGTAAACCTGCCGGTTGGCGATCATGTGGTCCAGTTTGTCCGACAGCGACTGCGTTTCGTTCCGCTCGCAGGCGGACGACACGACCGCTACGGCGCAGAGCAGCAGCAGGGTTCGCAGCAGGTATGTGGGTTTCAGCAGTTTCATGGTCGGGGCCGGCCGCCGCAGGAAGCGTCCGCGAACAGGGCAAAAGTACAACTTTTTGCCGAATGCCGGCTTTCTTTTTAATCTTTCCTATTTGTTTGACGCCGCAAAGACATATCACGCGTCGCAAACCGAAACGAAGAGACGCCCCGGATTCCGGTTCGGATTTCAGAGCGAAAATCTCCTTTTCACGGTTCAAGGTACAAAAAATCGCCGACATACGGAACAGAACGGGCAAAAAAAAGAATCCCCGGCGACAGAATCGCCGGAGATTCGGGCGGAAATCCGCCGGAGGGAGGCACGGCACAGGATGCGTCCCGGGCCGTAATTCGCAGGCAATGAGCGTTGAAAGCTACCCGAGCTTCATCACGTCGTCGATGCCCATATCCTTATAGGTGCTTGCCAGCTCCTCGCTGCGGTCCGAAATAACCAGCAGCTTGTCGCCCAGCTTGAGTTCCGTCTTCCCCTGCGGCACGAAGTACTCCCCGTCGCGGCAGACCATCATCACCAGCGTATTCTCGGGCAGGGTGATGTCCTTGAGCGTATGGCCGCTGGCGAGCAGGTTCTCGTTGACCTCGACCTCCGTCAGCGCCGACTTCATCTCCTCGTGCATCTCGACGTTGAAGGCCGATTCGCGCTCCTCGTAGGCCAGCCCCAGCAGATTGGCCATGCCGCTCACGGTCGTGCCCTGCACCAGAAGCGAGATGATCGTCGAGAGGAAGACCACGTTGAACAGCAGCTCGGCGTGCTCGACGCCCGCCATCATCGGGTAGATGGCGAACAGGATCGGCACGGCGCCGCGCAGACCCACCCACGAAACGTAGAGACGCGCCTTGGTCGTGAAGCGCCGGAACGGCAGCAGGCAGGCGAAAACCGTGACGGGACGCGCCACGAGGATCATAAACGCGCCGACCGCACCGCCGAGGATCAGCACCTCGGGACGCAGCAGTTCGTCGCTGTTGACGAAAAGTCCCAGCGTGAGGAACATCACGATCTGCATGAGCCACGTGAAACCGTCGAAGAAGACCGTCAGCGAGCGTTTCTGCGCCAGCTTATGGTTGCCCACGACCAGACCCGCGAGGTAAACCGCCAGGTAGCCGTTGCCCTTGACGAGGTCCGTGAAGGCGAAGGCGAAGAAGATGAAGGCCAGCAGCAGCACCGAGTAGAGCGAGTGGTTGGCCAGGTTGATCTTGTTGATCGTCCACACGGCCAGCCGCCCGATCAGGTAACCCGAAAGCGTGCCGACGACCAGCTGCACCACGAAATAGAGGGCGCTCATGCCCAGACCGCCCCCGCCCTGGGAGTTGGTGACCACGCCGATCAGCAGGATCGTAAGCATGTAGGCCATCGGGTCGTTCGAGCCGCTCTCCAGCTCCAGCAACGGACGGAGATGCTGTTTGAGGCCCTGCTTCTTGCTTCGCAGGATCGAGAAGACCGACGCCGAGTCGGTCGAGGACATCGTGGCGGCCAGCAGCAGCGCCAGCGCGAAGGAGATCTCCAGATCGAGCCACGGAGCGACGAGCCAGACGAAGCCCGCCAGCACCATGGCCGTCATAACCACTCCCACCGTGGCCAGCACGACGCCCGGCCCGATGATCGGCTTTATCTCCTGGAAGGAGGTGTCCATACCGCCCGTGAAGAGGATGATGCACAGCGCGATCATACCGACGAACTGCGTCATTTCGACCGAGCGGAACGAAATGAAATTCAGCCCGAACAACATGCCGACCCCCAGAAAGAGCAGCAACGCGGGGGCGCCGAAGCGGTAAGCGACCTTGCCGGCCATCACCGCCACGAAAAGCAGCAACGCACCGACCAATACTACATTTTCACCACTGATGTCTATCATCTGTCCAATCTGTTTTTTCGTATCCAAAATTCAGCGGGCGCAGTTCCGGTCCCGGAGCGCAGCGACAAACCCTACGCCTCGCAAGCCTCCTCTTTCAGCGGGCTGATCTGCAACCGGGTCAGCGGCCGGTATTCCAGGTCCGCGTACTCGAAGGCCTGCATGGCGGCGAAGCGGTTGTCGGGCGTACGGTACATGGCCACGGAGACCGCCGGAACACGCGCATGGGGCATTGCCAGCAGCCGTTCCACATTGCCTTCCGCCACGAGGGCCACCACATCGCGGCTCTGGGAACGCTCGAAGTAGAGTTCGTCGTAGCGCAGGTAACTGCGTCCGGCACGGTAGTAGGGCGCGCCCTCGGCGCTGAAAAAGCGCGCCGCGAGCGTGATCATCCCCGCCAGGGCCAGCGAACCGCCGATGAACACCGCCGACGAGCGGAGGTTGTTGGTCATCGAGGCTCCGTAAACGTGATTCAGAACCAGTATCGCCACGCCGGCCGCAAGCAGCGCGGCAGGCAGTACGAGAGATTTGCGGCGGCGCACCACAACCTCCCCGGGCAAGGCGTACATCGCCTCGCAAATTTTAATCTTATCCATATCTCTTTCATTATCAGACGTTCGTATTTCAGGCAAACAGAACGGCGAACCGTTCGGGAAATACCGCACGCTAAATAATGAGCCGCCGCAGCCGGTAGACATAGTAATCCACGGCATGCGGTCCGGCGGAGAGATCGGAGGTTCGGAACGCAGCGGTTAACTTGGCAACTCCCGTACCGCAGCCCCACGAAGCGGCGCCGCGCACGACGGCGCGTTCGGCCGGAACTTGCCGGTCGCCGTAACGGAACGAAGGCTGCGCCGGGCAGGATTCCGCCTCCCGGAGCACACGGGGTTGGTGGTTCAGGTCCGAATTGTACGTACGCTCGCACTGCCACTCGTCGGTGTGCATATCGCCCGCCGAGAAGGCCGCAGAGGGCGCCTGCTGCCGGATGCACGCACCGTCGCCGCCCTCCGGAAAGAGCAGGCACGCCGTGAAGGCCAGCACGATGAAAAGCAGTTTACGCATCTAACGGTTCGGAAAATTACGTCGGCTACAAAGTTACGTTTTTTTCGGACAAATCCGCGGCCGAAGCCGAAATTATCCATAAAAAAAGCCGATTTTCCCGACACAGAGCCGACCCCAAAAAGGCCTTCTTTTTGCCGGGAAACGTCTTCCGCGGCTTCCGCCCGCGGTCGACTGCCGGCCAACAAGCGGCAAAATTCCGAACGGACAACGCTCGAGATGCCCCGTCAGATCGGATTGGATATGCCCCAGGATGTGCGGCAGGCAGGCCGCAATCATCCGAAATCATTGGGGAATGAAGATATAAGTGATGGTTCCCGTCTGACGGGCGGGCGCCGAGTCGTCGATGTTGAACAACGAATTGCGGGCGGCGCGCAGGGCCGACTCGCGCATGCAGTCGTCGCCGCCCTCGGTGACGCGCGCGCCGGTCACCTTGCCCGCACGGTCCACCGTGACCGAAACCGTCACGTCGCCCCCGCCCTCGCACAGATAGGCCGGGACCTCCAGATAACGCGACGTGCGCACGGGATCGGTAATCGAGAACGACACCGTGACGCGCCCCTTGACCTTGCGGTCCTGACGTTCCGCGCCGTCCTCCTTCCCGCGGCGTTCGCGGATGGCCCGCTCCTCGGCAAGCCCCTGCTCGTAGGCCTCGCGGTTGGCGCGCATCCGCGCCTCGGCCTCGGCCGCCGCCTCGTTCAGCGCCGCAGCGTTGGTCCCGCGGTCGTCGCGGAGCTTCTCGTTCAGGGCGTTTTCGTTCGACGCCTGGTTGCGGATGCTCCGCCAGTCGATCTCCTCCTGCCGCTGGCGCTCGCGCACCTCGCGCTCCAGGCGGTCGCGCTCCTGCTCCATTTCGGCCAGCGTCTGAAGGTCGATATACATGCCCTGCTGGTGCGTGCGCCGGCCCACGACGATCTTCGACGAGACAAAGACGATCATCAGCGCCAGATAGGCGATCAACGTGACACACAGGCCGATACGATGGTCGTAGGTCCACGACCCCACATCCTCCCTGCGGTTGTCGAAGGGCAGTTTGATACGCGGCCTGCGGGCGGGTTTCGGTTTGTCGTCACGGGGTGTTTCAGTCATTGCGGTGTATCGGAATTTTGAGCAAAAGTAGCGTTTTTTACCGAAAATTTCCTATCTTTGCGCGCAAATATATAGAAACACCGCTTATGTCAACCAAACAACAAACGCTGAAGGCGCCGATCTCATTCTCGGGAAAGGGCCTGCATACGGGCGTCAAAGTTACCATGACCGTGAATCCCGCCGAGGCCGGAACCGGAATCGTATTCCGCCGCACCGACCTCGAAGGACAACCCATAATTCCCGCCCTGTGCGACAACGTCGTAGACACTTCGCGCGGCACGACCGTCGAAGCCGGCGGCCACCGCGTGCACACCATCGAGCACATCATGTCGGCGCTCTGGACCCTCGGCGTGGATAACGCCGTGATCGACATCGACGCCCCCGAGACCCCCATCATGGACGGCTCGGCCCGCGAATACGCCCGGGCCATCACCGAAACCGGACTGGCGGATCAGGACGCCGAGCGGCAGTTCTACCACGTGACCGAAAAGATGGTCTACACGATCCCCGAGAAGGGCGTGGCGATCATCCTCTACCCCGACGACGAATTCTCCGTCTCGGTGCACGTGGACTACAATTCGAAGGTCATCGGCAACCAGTACGCCACCTTCAACCCCGGCGACGACTTCGCCCGAAAAATTTCGCCCTGCCGCACGTTCGTCTTCCTGCACGAGCTGGAGCCGCTGATCAACATGAACCTGATCAAGGGCGGCGACCTGGACAACGCCATCGTGGTGGTGGAAAACCCCGTGCCCGACGAACAGCTGGACAAGCTCAAGAAGGTCTTCAACAAGCCCGACATCGAGATCAAGGCGGGCTACCTCAATAACCTCGAACTGCGCTGCAACAACGAGCTGGCGCGCCACAAGCTGCTCGACCTGCTGGGCGACTTCGCGCTGCTGGGCGTACGGATCAAGGGCCGCGTCTGGGCCACCCGCCCGGGACACTTCGCCAACACGGAGTTTATGAAGCAGCTCAAGCAGACCATCCGCCGCGGAGGCGAGAAACCCCGCTACACCTACGACTGCCGCAAGCCGCCGCTCTACGACATCAACGACATCCGCCGCATGCTGCCCCACCGTCCGCCGTTCCTGCTGGTGGACCGCATTTTCCACTGCGATTCCTCGTCCGTGGCGGGCATCAAGAACGTGACGATGAACGAACCGTTCTTCGTGGGCCACTTCCCCGAGGAGCCGGTGATGCCGGGCGTGCTGATCGTCGAGGCCATGGCGCAGTGCAGCGGCATCATGGTCCTGAGCAACGTCCCCGACCCGGAGAACTACTCGACCTACTTTATGAAGATCGACGGCGTGAAATTCAAGCGCAAGGTCGTTCCGGGCGACACGCTGCAATTCGAAATCCACCTGCTGGAACCCATCCGCCGGGGCGTCGCCCTCGTGGAGGCCAAGGCGTTCGTCGGCGAGACGCTCGCCTGCGAGGCCGTGATGATGGCGCAGGTAGTCAAAAACAAAAAATAGAGGAAATGATCAGCAACCTGGCCTATATCCACCCCGACGCCAAACTCGGAGCCAACGTCACGGTGAAACCATTTGCCTATATCGCGGGCGACACGGTGATCGGCGACGACTGCTGGATCGGTCCCGGAGCCGTGATCCACGACGGGGCGCGCATCGGCAGGCGATGCCGCATCCACACCGCCGCTTCGGTCGCATGCCTTCCGCAGGACCTGAAATTCGCCGGCGAAATCACCACCTGCGAAATCGGCGACGACAACGACATCCGCGAGTACGTGACCATCAGCCGCGGAACCGCCTCGACCGGAACCACGCGCATCGGCTCGAAAAACCTGCTGATGGCCTACGTCCACATCGGGCACGACTGCATCATCGGTAGCAACTGCGTGATCGCCAACCGCGTGTCGCTCGCCGGCGAAGTGCACGTCGGCGACTGGGTGGTCATCGGCGGCCACGCCGCCGTCCACCAGTGGACCCACATCGGGGCGCACGCCATGGTGCAGGGCGGCGCGCTGCTGGGGCAGGACCTCCCGCCCTACGTCATCGTGCGCAACGACACGCTCCGTTTCGCGGGCATCAACAAGATCGGGCTTGCGCGCCGCGGCTTTTCGCACGAACGCATCGCCGAGATCCACGACGCCTGCCGCATCCTCTTCCAGAGCGGCTTGAACTACCTGAACGGTTGCGACGAGGTCGAAAAGCAGGTTCCGCAAAGTCCCGAGCGCGATACGCTCCTCGAATTCATCCGCACCTCGAAACGCGGCATCATCAAACCCTACGAATCGCGTTGCAAAGAGGAGTAAATTTTGCGTATAAATATTGGTATATCGGAATTTTTCACTATATTTGCGGTGTCGAAAGACAGCGTGAAGGGTAAGGGGACGGGCAGTCCCCTTATTTCATACTTACACCGGACCGAAATTCAACGACTATGATAGAGACGAAAAAGATAATCGAAGCGGCGGAACGTCATTTGGAAGGCTCCGATATGTTCGTGGTGGAGTGCACCTCGACCCCGGGCAACGAAATCGAACTGACGATCGACAGCGACACGTCGGTCGGCATCGACGCCTGCGCGGAGTTGAGCCGCGCCGTCGAGGCGCAGTTCGACCGCGACGAGGAGGATTTTTCGCTGACGGTCATGTCGGCCGGCATCGGCTCGGAGCTGAAAAGCCTGCGCCAGTACCGCAAACTCGCCGGCAAATCGGCCGAGGTGCTGCTCACCAGCGGCGTGAAGATACTGGCCAAGCTGGAGGAGGTCACCGACGAAGGCATCACCCTCTCCTACGAGGAGAAGCAGGCCGTCGAGGGCAAAAAGAAGAAACAGTTGGTGAAAGTCACGCGCAGCTACCCCTTCGATCAGATCAAGTACACGAAGGAGTGGCTGGATTTCAAGTAACAATTAAAAATCAGATAAAGCACACAATGGACAATCTCAATCTCATCAGCAACTTTGCCGAATTCAAAGAGCTGAAGAACATCGACAAGTCGACGATGATCGGCGTGCTGGAGGACGTCTTCCGCCACGCGCTGCAAAAACAGTATGAAACGGACGAGAATTTCGACGTCATCATCAACCCCGAGAAAGGCGACCTCGAAATCTGGCGCAACCGCACGGTCGTCGAGGACGACGCCGTCGAAGACCCCAACGCACAGATTTCCGTCTCGGAGGTCAAGGCCATCGACCCCACCTACGAGATTGGAGACGAATACGCCGACGAGATCAAACTCTCCTCGTTCGGCCGCCGCGCCGTGCTGTCGCTGCGCCAGAACCTCGCCTCGCGCATCCTCGATCTGGAGAAGGCCAGCCTCTACGAAAAATACTCGGAGAAGGTCGGCGACATCGTCACGGGCGAGGTCTACCAGGTGTGGAAAAAGGAGGTGCTGATCCTCGACGACGAGGAGAACGAGCTGATCCTCCCGAAGGCCGAGCAGATCCCCAACGACTTCTACCGCAAGGGCGACACGATCAAGGCCATCGTCAAGTCGGTCGAGATGAACAACAACCAGCCGCGCATCATCCTCTCGCGTACGGCCAACCAGTTCCTCGAACGGCTGTTCGAGCAGGAGGTTCCCGAGATTTTCGACGGTCTGATCACCATCAAGAAGATCGTCCGCATCCCCGGCGAGCGCGCCAAGGTCGCCGTGGAGTCCTACGACGAGCGCATCGACCCGGTGGGCGCCTGCGTCGGCATGAAGGGTTCGCGCATCTACTCGATCGTCAAGGAGCTGCGCAACGAGAACATCGACGTGGTGAACTACACGGCAAACCCGACGCTGATGATCCAACGTTCGCTCAATCCCGCAAAGGTGTCGTCGATCACCATCGACGAGGAGAAGATGACTGCTTCGGTCTACCTCAAGCCCGACCAGGTGTCGCTGGCCATCGGCAAGGGAGGTCTCAACATCCGCCTCTCGAAAATGCTCACCGGCTATGACATCGACGTTTACCGCGAGGTCGAGGAGGAGGACGTGGCCCTCACGGAGTTCGCCGACGAAATCGACGGATGGGTGATCGACGCCCTGAAAGCCGCCGGATGCGACACCGCCAAGAGCGTGCTGGAACTCCCCGTCGAGGAGATCGCCGCACGCGCCGACCTCGAACTGGAGCAGGCGCAGAAGGTCGTGGAGATCCTGAAGGCCGAATTCGAATAATCAAAGCAAGACAAGAAAGGAAAAGAGACAAGATATGGGTAATGAAAGAAAATTAAGGCTCATTCAGGTTGCAAAGGAGTTCAAGGTGGGGCTGAACACCGTCACCGACTTCCTGCAGAAGAAGGGCATCAAGAGCGACGGATCGCCCAACACGCTGGTCGATGCCGAGACTTACGCCGTTCTGGAGAAGGAGTTCGGGGCGAACCGCAGCGCCGCCAGCGCACGTGATTCGATCCGCGAACGCATCTCCCTGAAGCAGACGACCGTAACCCTCGAAGAAGCCAGGAAGCAGGAGCGCGAGGAAGAGAAGGAGGTTGTCATCAAAAGCAACGTCATCAGCGTCAAGGACGAGATTCAGCAGCCGAAGTTCCTCGGCAAGATCGACCTCTCGCCCAAGCCCAAGGCGGCTCCGGCTCCCCAGCCCAAGCCCGCACCCGAGGCCGAGGCCGTGAAACCCGCCCCCCAGCCGGCGGCTCCCGCCGCGAAAGCGGAGGAGGCCCCGAAAGCTCCGGAGGCCGTGAAACCGGCTCCCGCACCCGCTCCGGCTCCCCAGCCGAAGCCGGCCGAGACGCCGAAACCCGCAGCGGCCGCAACGCCGGCCCCCGCGAAGGCCGCAGCCCCCGTGCAGGAGGCCCCGAAGAGGGAAACGCCCGCCCCGGCTCCGCAGCCCAAAGCCGCAGAGACTCCCGCACCCAAACCCGCTCCGGCCCCGGCAGCGCCCGCGGCACAAGCGGCTCCGGCCCCCGCCCCCGCGGCGGAGCCGAAGCCCGAGGCCCCGAAGGACAACATCTTCCGCCCCGAGACGGTGACCCTCACCGGTCCGCAGGTGCTCGGCACGATGGACGTGTCGGGCTTCGTCGCAGGCGGCAAGCATAAGCGCAAACGCCTCCAGAAGGAGAAAGTCGACGTCAGCAAAGCCCCGAAGGGCAATGCACAGGGCGGCGGCAACCGTCAGGGCCAGGGCGGTCAGAACAACAACGGCAACCGTTCGGGAGGACAGGGCCAGAACCGCGGCGGAGGTCAGAACCAGCCCCGTCCGGGCGAAGGGCGCCGCAACAAGGGCAAGAACGCCCCCAAACCGATCGTGCGCCCGGAAGTGAGCGACGAAGAGGTTTCGAAGCAGGTAAAGGACACCCTGGCGCGTCTGACGGCCAAGGGGTCCAAGAGCAAAAGCTCGAAATACCGCAAGGACAAGCGCGAGGCCGTCGCCGAGCGCATGAACGAGGAGTTCGAACGCGAGGAAATGGAGCGTTCGACGCTCAAGGTCACGGAGTTCGTGACCGTCAGCGAGCTGGCCACGATGATGAACGTCGCGCCGACGGAGGTCATCATGGCCTGCATGAACCTGGGTCTGATGGTGTCGATCAACCAGCGTCTCGACGCCGAGGCGCTCGTGGTGGTCGCCGAGGAGTTCGGCTACAAGACCGAATTCGTCTCGGTGGAGATTCAGGAGGCCATCGCCGACGACAGCGAGGACCGCGAGGAAGACCTCGTTCCGCGTCCGCCGATCGTGACGGTCATGGGACACGTCGACCACGGTAAGACCTCGCTGCTGGACAACATCCGCAAAACCAACGTCATCGAGGGCGAGGCCGGCGGCATCACCCAGCACATCGGCGCTTACAGCGTGGTGCTGAACGGGCAGAAGATCACCTTCCTCGACACCCCGGGCCACGAGGCCTTCACGGCCATGCGCGCCCGCGGAGCCGCCGTGACGGACGTGGCCATCATCATCGTCGCGGCCGACGACAGCGTCATGCCGCAGACCGTCGAGGCGATCAACCACGCGCAGGCCGCAGGCGTGCCGATGGTTTTCGCCATCAACAAGATCGACAAACCCAACGCCAACCCCGACCACATCAAGGAGCAGCTCTCGCAGATGAACTACCTCGTGGAGTCGTGGGGCGGCAAATACCAGGACCAGGAGGTTTCGGCCAAGAAGGGCCTGAACCTCGACAAGCTGCTCGAAAAGGTGCTGCTGGAGGCCGAGATGCTCGACCTGAAAGCCAACCCCAACAAAAAGGCGCAGGGAACGGTCATCGAGTCGACGCTCGACAAGGGCCGCGGCTACGTGTCGACGATCCTGGTGCAGAGCGGCACGCTCCGCGTCGGCGACGTGATCCTCTCGGGAACCTACACCGGCCGCGTGAAGGCCATGTTCAACGAGAACGGCAAGAAGGTCGAAGCGGCAGGTCCCTCGACGCCCGTGCAGGTGCTCGGACTGAACGGCGCGCCGCAGGCCGGCGACACGTTCAACGTCATGGACGACGACCGCTCGGCACGCGAAATCGCCAACAAACGCGAACAGCTGGCCCGCATGCAGGGCATTATGACCCAGAAGCACGTGACGCTCGACGAGATCGGCCGCCGCATCGCCATCGGCTCGTTCAAGGAGCTGAACATCATCGTCAAGGGCGACGTGGACGGATCGGTCGAGGCCATGTCCGGATCGCTGATCAAGCTCTCGAAGGAGACCGTGCAGGTCAACGTCATCCACGCCGCCGTGGGACAGATTTCGGAGTCCGACGTGCTGCTGGCCGCCGCCTCGAACGCCATCATCGTCGGCTTCCAGGTGCGTCCGTCGGCTTCGGCCCGCAGACTGGCCGAGAAGGAGGAGATCGAAATCCGCCTCTACTCGATCATCTACGACGCCATCAACGACATCAAGGACGCCATCGAGGGCATGCTCGAACCGGTGATGAAGGAGGAGATCGTCGCTTCGGTCGAAGTGCTCGAAATCTTCAAGATCACCAAGGTCGGAACCGTCGCCGGATGTATGGTCCGCGAAGGCAAGCTGCAACGCTCGACCCCGATCCGCGTCATCCGCGACGGCATCGTGATCTACACCGGCAAACTCGGCTCGCTCAAACGTTTCAAGGACGACGTCAAGGAGGTCGTGGTCGGACAGGACTGCGGTCTGAACATCGAGTCGTTCAACGACATCCGCGTCGGCGACATCGTCGAGGGATACGAACAGGTGGAAGTGAAACGCAAGTAACCCATAAAACTAACAACTACTTACAATTTTTTGGCAGTAATGACTAACCCAATCCATTTTACGACTGCGGAAGAGGCCGTCAAGGTCATCAAATCGGGCGACCATGTCCACCTCAGCTCGGTGGCATCGGCTCCCCAGTGCCTGATCAACGCCATGTGCAAACGCGGCGAGGCCGGAGAACTGAAGGACGTGCACGTCCATCACCTGCACACGGAGGGTCCCGCTCCCTACGCCGATCCGAAATTCGAAGGCGTATTCCAGCTCGACTCCTTCTTCGTGGGTGCGAACGTCCGCAAGGTAACCCAGAGCGGCTATGCCGATTACATTCCGATTTTCTTGAGCGAGACACAGCGTCTGTACCGCTGCGGAGCCGTTCCGTGCAACGTGGCGATGATCCAGGTCTGCCCGCCCGACAAACACGGCTTCGTATCGCTCGGAACCTCCGTCGACGCCACGCTGGCGGCCGTGGAGTGCGCCGATTATGTGATCGCCGTGGTGAACAAATACGTTCCGCGCGCCTTCGGTCAGGCCATGATCCACTCCTCGAAGATCGACTTCTTCGTGCAGGACGACACCCCGCTGATCGAAGCGAAATTCTCCGAGCCGAACGAGGTCGAGACGGCCATCGGCAAGCACTGCGCCGCGCTGATCGAGGACGGCGCAACGCTCCAGATGGGCATCGGGGCCATTCCGAATGCGGTTCTCAGCCAGCTGGGCGGCCATAAGAACCTCGGCATCCACACCGAAATGTTCGCCGACGGCGTGCTGCCTCTGGTGGAGAAGGGCGTGATCAACGGCGAAGCCAAAAAAACCGACCCCGGCAAGATGGTCTCGACCTTCCTGATGGGTTCGAAAGCCGTTTACGACTTCATCGACGACAACCCGGGCGTGCTGATGATGGATGTCGGATACACGAACGACCCCTACATCATCTCGCAGAACGACCGCTTCGTGGCCATCAACTCGGCCCTGCAAGTCGACCTGACGGGCCAGGTGTGCGCCGACTCGCTGGGCACGAAATTCTGGTCGGGCGTCGGCGGACAGATCGACTTCGTCTACGGCGCATCGCTCTCGAAGGGCGGCAAGGCGATCATCGCCATGCCTTCGATCACCAACAAGGGCGTGTCGAAAATCTGCCCGACGCTGTTGGACGGCGCCGGCGTGGTGACGACCCGCAACCACATCCACTGGTTCGTGACCGAGTTCGGAGCCGTGGACCTCTACGGCAAGACCTTGCAGGAGCGTGCACGCCTGCTGATCTCCATCGCGCATCCTTCGGCGCAGGAGGAGCTGGACCGGGCCGCTTTCGAGCGCTGGGGATCGCACCACCACTACATCAAGGGATATATGAAATAGCGTTTCCGCACCTCGGAAACAGCAACAAGAAACGGCGTTCGCATGAACGCCGTTTTTTGCATCTTCCGGCCAACCGCCCCTTGATCCCGACGGACGGACTGCCTACATACAAGCCGGACGCACCTCGGCAACGGGCTGCGCACGACTGATCGGCAAGGAAGGGCTTGCGAGGTCCGAACAGTTTCGACTTACCGTTTTACCCGACAAAACGGGCTGCAACCGATCCCCTGTAAGTTCGCGATATGTCCAATACCCGATCCTGGACGGTTACTTGCGTCGGCGTCCAGGAGCTCACATGCCCAATATTGATCAGATAGGCCCGATGAATACGGACGAACCGATCGTCGAGCCGCTCAGCCCATTGCGAAATACAGGTCCGCGTCCGGTAAGACCTTCCTGCGTATGGAGAAGACCTTCTTTATCGTTAGACTCCACATAGAGAATCGCCTCGATCGGCAGCACAACCTTACGGCGATCGGAAATAAACGTCACATATCTCTCCTCTGAAAGTTTCTTTTTCAGATAATGAGACAGCAACTCCCCCGGGACGACAATCGCCACCAGCAGAATCAAAATAAAAACGGGATTCGAAAATAACCCGGGAAAAGGAGCTCGCATCAAATTCTCAGACGGAGTAGTGTGGAAACTGGCAAGGAGAAGCGACATCCATTCGATGATCAGAGTGCTTGCAACCACACAAATAACAGCCAAAACCCGGCGCCGTTCTGCCCGAAGAGCCATCGGCAGGAAAAATTTCGCACAGAACATTCCCGGCAGTAAAGACGTGGCAAGAAACAACGCCCGGCCGAACCGGTAATCGAAACTCACCAGAATAAGCGCCAGCGCAAAGACGGCAGCCAGCCAATAGAGAAAAGTCGCAAGGTGTTTCATTTAATACAAAGTTAATAAAAATCGCCATCCACAGAAACAAATCAGAGAGTTCCGGCCGATTTGACATCTGGAACAGGGGATTTGAATTTGCATCGTCACCACATTTGCGTCTATCTTTGCAAAAGGAATTCCTGCCAACTCATTATCTTACTTAAAACAAAGCCCCATGCAAACCTTCACCAAACTTCTGCTTGCCGGACTGCTCTTCGCTGCATCCGGAGCCTTTGCCCAAGACCAGATCAGTGTCCAGTCTTCCTGCGCAGCAACTGAATCGGCTGACAAAAACCAGCCGCCAGCCGGTATGATAAAAACCGGCGAAATGACCGTAACGAATGCGGAAACAGGAGAAACGACTACCGCAGACAGCTATTCACCTCCCCCGAAATCCATAGCCGATCTCTATATGGAAGGTGGCTACATTTGGATGTCAATGATCACTATTTGCCTGATCGCCATGCTGTTCGCAGCCTGGAAAGCTCCCCGCTGGGTAAAGGAAGCCGGTTTGGCCGCACTGATGCTGGGCTGGATCTATTTCATGACCGGATTATACGACATTTCGGAGATTATCGGCAGCAGTCAACTCGCAGGCATATCATCCGAAAGCAAACTGGCGATACTTTTCAGCGGAGTGAGGGTAACCGTAATCGCACCGACATACGGCATGATCGTCTATTGCATCTCGCTTCTCCTGCGCATTGCCGTGAAACCGAGAATCTGAACTTAAATCGCCTCTTATCCGGTAATCAGGAACCGTTCCGATTATGAGCGGATAATCGGAGGCGACACCGCTTCGGCCGAACAAGAAATGACCGCCTTCGGCACGGTATTCTTTGGAAAACGAAACCTCCCTGTAGCTGCGAATCGAAAGGTGTTATCGGAACCATTTCCCGCGGCATTCACCCATCTGAAAAAGACAACGGATCGGTAGTGATTCTTTCGCGCGACGCCTCTTCTTGTCTCCTTTCCGCTCGATGGGAGAATCACGAACAGAGCGGATTCACAGACCTGAAAAACAAACCGGTTATTTTATTCAACCCGTTTTTTCCGCTTTTACGCTTATTTCCGTATATTTGTGCGTTAACTAATACGAAACCGCCAATGAAATAACACACAAAGTTGCAGTAACACGACTAAAAAGCGCCGGTTCCGCACGAAAAGCGGCGGTGCGCACATATAAAAAGCGTTAGCTTTAACCTTGCTTTCTGAAAATCTGGTAAATTTAAAGAGCAACCAAGGAATGAAGTTTGACGCTCACGTTTCCAGCGTGGGCTTCATTCTGTATTTGGTTGCCAGGTTATTCCAGAGCCTCAGAAAGCAAATCAGAGTTTTGTCCCACGTTTTTTATTTCACCTTCCGAATCCGAACTTAATTCCATGCGCTGCGGGACAGGCGTACATACCCACCCATGAAAGCCTATCTCCTGCTCCTCCCGATCAGTTTCCTGCCTGCCGTAGCGGGCATCCTCGTTACGCGTCCGATGTGGCGCATACGCCAGCTCCCCAACGAAGCGATACAGGGCATCGGTCTCGTCGTGATGATCTCCGTCTTGATCGGCTGCCTCGTCCCGCTCTTTCTCGGCGACACAGGGGCTGTCGGATGCGCCTGCATCCTATTGAGCCTGTTCAACCTCGTGATTTTCCAGTATTACGAGCAGCGGCTCAACACCTCGCGCTGCCCGCAATGCCACACGCGCAACCTGCACGTGCACAAGTACAGCAAAGGACTTTACAAACTCTACTGCCCGCATTGCGGCCTGCACAGCCGGTGGCGCACATGGTGGTATTTTTCGAACGAAGCTTAACGATGTCCCGAAAAGCCGTTCGGCTACCCCTTCATCCAGCGCGGCGAACATGCGTTTGAGGTAGATGCACGCCTGAAATAGAATGCCCTGCAACACCCCGTTCCCGAGTCCTGGAATGCGTCGCTCCGCGGTCAGGAAAGTCTTGGCCGTGAGCTTCAGCTTCGCACCGGCCACAAACGCCCGTCTCCGATCACGCTCGACGAATACCTCGCAGAACGGGAGAAA
>OJOH01000024.1_pt1 | contig 160693 bp, 155 predicted proteins | sample 1598201 | NCBI WGS metagenome assembly OJOH01 (sample SAMN03922462, study PRJEB24848) | human gut metagenome | isolation source: stool sample | host: Homo sapiens | place: Germany | collected 2009-11 | reverse complement strand
CGGGCGCGATGGTGCGCCGCGTGAGCGCGACGGAGATCGAGGGCATGAAACTGCTGGGGACGTTCTGCTATAATCCGCAGAAGGTGTTTCCAGTCTATTTCGTGCTGCGGGTTTCGAAAACCCCGTCGGCTTCGGGCTACTGGAAGAAACAGCGGCTGATGAAGGGCGTGGAGGCCGAGTGGACGCCCGACAACGGCAAATACAAACTCTATACGGAATACGGCCGCGAGCTGGCGGGCGACGACGTGGGCTACTGGTTCACGTTCGACGATCTGCGGGCGGGCGAAACGGTCGAGGTACGGATGGGCATTTCGTATGTAAGTACGGAGAACGCTCGTCGGAATCTCGACGCCGAACAGCCTGCCGGAACGTCGTTCGACGCGATCCGCGGGGCGGCCCGCACGCGGTGGAACGACGACCTTTCGCGCATCCGCGTCGAGGGCGGCACGGAGGCGCAGCAGACGGTGTTCTATACGGCGCTGTACCACGCGCTGATTCACCCGAACCTGCTGAGCGATGTCAACGGGGAATACCCGCTGATGGAGCGCTCGGGGGAGGCGGGGGTTACCGACGGCGAGCGCTATACGGTCTTTTCGCTGTGGGACACCTACCGCAACGTGCACCAGCTGCTGACGCTGGTCTACCCGGAGCGGCAACTGGACATGGTGCGTTCGATGATAGGCATGTACGAGGAGTGGGGTTGGATGCCCAAGTGGGAGCTGTACGGCCGCGAGACTTTCACGATGGAGGGCGACCCGGCGATTCCCGTAATTGTCGACAGTTGGATGAAGGGTCTTCGGGATTTCGACGTGGCGACAGCCTACGAGGCGATGCGCAAGTCAGCCACGACGCCCGGGGCGCAGAACCGGCTGCGGCCGGACATCGACCCCTATGTCGAGCGGGGCTACATTCCGCTGGGGTTCTATGCCAAGGACCTCGCGGGCGATACCTCCGTGTCGCACGCGCTGGAGTACTACGTCGCCGACGCGGCGCTGTCGCTGCTGGCCGACTCGCTGGGCAAAAAGGAGGATGCCGCCCTGTTCCGGAAACGCTCGCTGGGCTACCGGCACTATTACGACAAGGAGTTCGGGACGCTGCGGCCCATCACCGAAGAGGGCGCGTTCCTGACGCCCTTCGACCCGAAGGCGGGCGAGAACTTCACCGCCGCGCCGGGCTTTCACGAGGGCTCAGCGTGGAACTATACGTTCTATGTGCCGCACGACGTGGAGGGGCTGGCGAAGCTCATGGGAGGCCGGCGGAAGTTCGTGGAGAAGCTGCAGATGGTCTTCGACGAAGGGTTGTACGACCCTGCGAACGAGCCCGACATCGCCTATGCGTACCTGTTCAGCCACTTCCGGGGCGAGGAGTGGCGCACGCAAAAAGAGACGCGGCGTCTTTTGGACAAGTATTTTACAACCGCTCCGGACGGCATCCCGGGCAACGACGACACAGGGACGATGTCGGCGTGGGCGGTCTTTACGATGCTGGGCCTCTACCCGGACTGCCCGGGGGAACCTTATTATACGCTGACGGCCCCCGTGTTCGACCGTGCCGAGATCGACACCGACGGCGGCACGCTGGTGATCGAGAAACGCGGTGAGGGCTATATCCGGAAAATGACGCTGGGCGATAAGCCGCTGACGAAATACCGTGTCGGGCACGACGAACTGCTTCGGGGCGGCAAACTGACCTTTGAACTTAAAAACGAGAGATAGATGAAACATGCAAAACTACTGACCGCTGCTGCGTTGCTGCTGGGCGCCTGCTCGCAGCCGGTCGCTGACAACGATTTTACCCGCTTCGTGGACCCGACTATCGGCACGGGCGGCCACGGGCACGTCTTCGTGGGTGCGAACGTTCCTTTCGGACTGGTGCAGGTGGGCCCCACGAGCATCCCGCAGGCGTGGGACTGGACTTCGGGCTACCACGCGAGTGATTCGACGGTAATCGGCTTTTCGCATACGCACCTGAGCGGAACGGGCATCGGAGACCTGTTCGACATCACCGTCATGCCCGTCACGGGCGAGGTGACCTATGCCCGCGGCACGGCGAATGACCCGCAGTCGGGCCTCTGGTCCTATGCCGACCGCACGCGGGAGATCGCCCGGCCGGGTTACTACTCGGTTCCGCTGACAAGGTACGGCATCACGGCCGAGATGACGGCCACGGCGCGTGTGGGACTGCACCGCTACACCTTCCCAGCATCGGATGCTGCCGCCGTGGTCTTCGACCTGGAGAACGGCGGCTGCTGGGACGAGGCGACCGATACCGGTTTCCTGCTCTCGGACGACAGCACGCGCATCAGCGGATGGCGTCACTCGACGGGCTGGGCGAAGGACCAGAAGGTCTATTTTGCCGCGGAGTTCTCGAAGCCTGCCAAGCGCATCGTCTATGAACAACCCGGTGAAGTGACCGGCAAGGGCCCCGGAATAGAAGCCCGCTATGCACGGGTCGAGTTCGATACCAAGGAGGGCGAGCAGTTGTTGCTCAAGGTGGCCGTCTCGCCCGTGTCGGTCGAGAATGCGGTCCTCAACATGCAGGCCGAGCTTCCCGGCTGGGATTTCGAGGCCGTCGCCGCGGCGGCCGACGAGGCCTGGAACGCCGAGCTTTCGAAAATCCGCATCGAGACGAAGGACGACGCGGCCCGGCGGATTTTCTATACGGCGCTCTACCACACGATGGTCGCCCCCTCGGAGTTCTGCGACGTCAACCGCGACTACCGCGGCTCGGACGGCGAAATCCACCGTGCGGCCGACTTCGTCAACTACACGACCTTCTCGCTGTGGGACACCTACCGGGCCGCGATGCCGCTGATGACGATTCTCCACCCGGAGAAGATGCCCGACATCATCCGGACGATGCTGGCGATCGCCGACGAGCAGGGGCGCCTTCCGGTGTGGCACCTGTGGGGCAACGAGACCGACTGCATGGTGGGTAACCCGGGTATTCCCGTCGTTGCGGACGCCATCGTGAAGGGCATCGAAGGGTTCGACCGCGAAAAGGCTTTCGAGGCCATTAAAAAGACGGCCATGAACCCCGACCGCGGCAACGGCCTGCGGATGAAATACGGCTACATCCCGTGCGACCTGTTCAACGAAGCGGTAGCCTACGACATGGAATACGCGCTGGCCGACGGCGCCGCAGCCCGGGCCGCCGAGGCGCTGGGCCGTATGGAGGATGCGAAGTTCTTCGAGGAGCGCAGCCATTCGTACTGTAACTATTTCGACCCCTCGACGCGCTTCATGCGCGGCCGCGACTCGCGAAAAGGGTGGCGCACGCCGTTCAATCCCTTCGCTTCGACCCACCGCGCCGACGACTACTGCGAGGGCAACGCATGGCAGTACACTTGGCTCGCACCGCACGACGTCGAGGGACTCGAAGGGCTGTTCGGCTCGCGCGCGAAGATACTCGAAAAACTCGACTCGCTCTTTACGGTAAGTTCCGCGGTCGAGGGCGGCGAGAGCTCGCCCGACATCTCGGGCCTGATCGGCCAGTACGCCCATGGCAACGAGCCCTCGCACCACGTGCTCTACCTCTACACGATGCTGGGCCAGCCATGGAAGACGGCAGATAAAGTAAGGGAGGTGCTGACGACGCTTTACCATGCCGCACCCGACGGTCTTTCGGGCAACGAGGACGTAGGCCAGATGTCGGCGTGGTACGTCCTCTCGGCGCTGGGCATGTACGAGGTCGAGCCTGCGGGCGGACGCTACTGGTTCGGATCGCCCCTGTTCGACCGGGTCGAGATCGCCGTGCCGGGCGGGACGTTCACCATCGTCGCCGAGAACAACTCCGCGGAGAACCGCTATATCCAGCGCGTGTGGCTCGACGGGCGGCCCTATACGAAGCCCTATCTGCAGCACGAAGAGTTGATGAAGGGCGGGGAACTGCGTTTCGAGATGGGCGCCGAGCCGAAGGTGTGGTATTGTCCCGACGAACCCGAAACGTATGCCGACCAGCGCCCGGCCGAAGAGAAGCGGCTTTTCACTTCCGAAGCGGTCGAAAAGGAGATCGCGCGCGTATGCGGTCTGCTGACCAATGAACGCCTGCGGTGGATGTTCGCCAACTGTTTCCCCAATACGCTCGACACCACGGTCCACTACGGTGAGGACGCCGACGGCAACCCCGACACCTACGTCTACACGGGCGACATTCCGGCCATGTGGCTCCGCGACTCGGGGGCACAGGTGTGGCCCTATGTGCAGCTGTGTAAGGAGGATCCAGCGTTGCAGAAGATGATCGCGGGGGTTATCCGGCGGCAGATGAAGCTCATCAACATCGACCCCTACGCCAATGCCTTCAACGTCGCGCCGACGGGCGAACACAACAAGACGGACTTCCCGAAAACCGACCCGATGGTCTTCGAGCGCAAATGGGAGATCGACTCCCACTGCTATCCTCTGCGTCTTGCGCACCACTACTGGAAGACGACGGGCGATGCGTCGGTTTTCGACGCCGCGTGGATCGATGCCATGCGGGCCATTCTCCGCACGCTGCGCGAACAGCAGATGAAGGAGGGCCCCGGGGACTACATCTTCCTGCGCACGACCGACCGCCAGTTGGACACCCGCTGCCATGTGGGGCGCGGCAATCCCGTGAAACCCGTGGGGCTGATCGCCTCGGCGTTCCGGCCTTCGGACGACGCCACGACTTTCGGATTCCTCGTGCCCTCGAACTTTATGGCCGTCACGTCGCTACGCAAAGCCGCCGAAATTCTGACGGCTGTAAACGACGAAAAGGAGCTTGCAAACGAGTGTACGGCGCTGGCCGACGAAGTGGCGGCGGCGCTCCGGGAATACGCCGTTACGGAACACCCCGAATACGGTAAGATCTATGCCTTCGAGGTCGACGGCTTCGGCGGGCAGCAGTTGATGGACGATGCCAACGTGCCGTCGCTGCTGGCGATGCCCTATCTGGGCGATGTGGAGCGCACGGACCCCGTGTATGAAAACACACGCCGCTTCGTATGGAGCGACGGCGATCCTTACTTCTGGCGCGGTGCCGCGGGCGAGGGCATCGGCGGTCCGCATATCGGCGTGGAGATGATCTGGCCCATGAGCATCATGATGCGGGCTTTCACGGCAACCGACGACGAGGAAATCCGCGACTGCATCTGTCAGCTCATCACCACCGATGCCGGTACGGGCTTCATGCACGAGTCCTTCTCGCGCCACGATGCCGCGGATTACACTCGCGCGTGGTTCGCCTGGCAGAACACCCTCTTCGGAGAACTCATACTCAAACTCATAAACGAAGGAAAAGCAGATTTGCTGAACTCGATAAACTAACCGAAAAAACAAACTGCCATGATAAGACCTGTTTCTTTTCTGTTACTTACCGCCGTCCTGTGCGGCGGTTGCGGGAACCGCGCCGAACGCTCCGCTGCGATTCCCTGCGACGAACCCCTGCCGCGTCCCTCGGAATACGTCTCGACGCTCGTGGGCACGCAGTCGGACTACACGCTCTCGGCGGGCAACACCTATCCTGCGGTGGCCCTGCCGTGGGGCATGAATTTCTGGACGCCTCAGACAGGCGAGATGGGCGACGGATGGGCCTACACCTACGGAGCGCATACCATCCGGGGCCTGAAGCAGACCCACCAGCCCTCACCGTGGATCAACGACTACGGGCAGTTTTCGCTGATGCCCGTGCGCGGACACGACAAACTCGACGAGGAGTCGCGTCAGAGCTGGTTCTCGCACCAGTCAGAGACGGCGAAGCCCTACTATTACTCGGTCTACCTGGCCGACCATGATGTCGTGGCCGAAATGACCCCGACGGAGCGCGCCGCCGTGATGCGCTTCACATTCCCCGAGAGCGCCGAGTCGGGTGTGGTCATCGACGCCTTCGACCGCGGCTCGCGCGTGGAGATCATCGACGCGCAGACCGTCGCGGGTTATACGACACGCAACAGCGGCGGCGTGCCCGAGAATTTCCGCAACTGGTTCGTCATCCGCTTCGACAAGCCCTTCGCGGCTGTCGAGCTGACCGATGCCCCCGCCTCCTATGAGGCTGGTAGCCGAAAGCTCTATCCCGAAGGCGGCAAATCGGTCGAAGGTGACCACGCCGTGGCTAAGGTACATTTTTCGACGGTGCGTGGCGAGCAGGTGACAGCCCGCGTGGCCTCGTCGTTCATCTCCGCGGAGCAGGCCCTGCGAAACCTCGAAACGGAGCTGGGAACGGATGATTTCGAAACGGTGAAAGCCCGGGCTCAGGAACGCTGGAACGACGTGCTGGGGCGTATCGAAGTCACGGGAGGAACTACGGATCAGTATCGCACGTTTTACTCATGCCTCTACCGCTCGACGCTCTTCCCCCGCAAATTCTACGAACTGGACAAAAACGGCAACCCCGTGCATTACAGTCCCTACAACGGCGAGGTGCTGCCGGGCTATATGTACACCGACACGGGATTCTGGGATACGTTCCGGAGCCTGTTTCCGCTGCTGAACCTCGTCTATCCGTCGGTCAACGCCGAGATTCAGGCCGGACTGGCCAACGCCTACCGTGAGAGCGGCTTCCTGCCCGAATGGGCTTCGCCGGGACACCGCGGCTGCATGGTGGGCAACAACTCGGCCTCGGTCGTGTCGGACGCCATCCTCAAGGGCATCACCCCACAGGAGGACATCGCCACGCTCTACGAGGCGATGCTCGCAGGACGAGGCAAGGTTCATCCTACGGTAAGCTCCACGGGACGCCTCGGGCACGAGTATTACAACACGCTGGGCTATGTGCCCTACGACGTGGGTATCGACGAGAGTGCCGCCCGGACGCTGGAATACGCCTACGACGACTGGTGCATCGCACAGGTGGCGAAGAAACTGGGCCGGACCGAAGATGCGGAGCGGCTGGAAAAAGCCGCGCAGAACTACAAAAACCTCTTCGATCCCGAAACCCGTCTGATGCGTGGCCGCAACGAAGACGGGACGTTTCAGACACCGTTCAGCCCCTACAAGTGGGGCGACGCATATACGGAGGGCAATGCATGGCACTACACATGGTCGGTGTTCCACGATCCGGAGGGCCTTGCAACGCTGATGGGCGGCAAAACCGAATTCGGAAAAATGCTCGATTCTGTGTTCGTCGTGCCGCCGATCTACGATGACAGCTACTACGGAGTCCGCATCCACGAGATTACGGAGATGCAGGTAGCCAACATGGGCAACTACGCCCACGGCAACCAGCCCGCACAGCACATGATCTACCTTTACAACTACGTCGGACAACCCCACAAGGCGCAGTATTGGGTCCGCGAGGTGATGGACCGACTCTATTCCGCGAAACCCGACGGTTACTGCGGAGACGAGGACAACGGACAGACTTCGGCATGGTATGTATTCTCGGCACTCGGATTCTATCCCGTATGCCCCGGCTCGGACGAATACGCCGTCGGCTCGCCGCTGTTCCGCAAAGCGACCATACACCTCGAAAATGGAGCCGACATCGTGATCGAGGCCCCGGAGAATGCGCCCGAGAATCGCTATGTAGACCGACTTATCTTCGATGGAAAGTCTTACAACGGGTATTTCCTTCGTTATTCGGAATTGGAAAACGGCGCCGATATCCGATTCTATATGCGTGGCGAATCCTGAAAATCTCCCATAAAAGGACTAACAAGTTTTTTGATTCTCTGAGAATTGCACATTCGGAAGAGTTCTCGAATAGCGGTACGAATGAAAAAAGGGCTGTTTAAGATCCAATCTGTCAAACAGCCCTTTTAACGTTTATCAAATCATTATTATTTAAGATCGGATAGCATAGCTACAGATCCTCCGAAAATCTCAATCAAGCAATCCAATGTATTATTAAATTTATGAAAATCATTGCAATAAACAGTAGTTCAGATGATTTGGATCTGTTGTATCCTTTATTTGATTTCGATGTATTATGAAACAAAAAATTTACATCGAATCATAGTTTAAGCCCTCGTTTCCGTCTTCGCTTTTGTCGTTGAACTTTTTGCTGTTCCTCGTAAGCCCTTGCATCGGCCAAATCCAATATTGTATCGACGATTCCCGAAATGGGATTTACCGTATGACTCCGTTGTTCGCGCCGCTGTTCCGGACGTTGTTCTGCGACCTGCCGCGGCTCCTTCGGCGCCGGATATAACTCGTCGAAAGCGTTTGCCGAGAACTCTTTCCCCAGCAGCGACCCGTTGGCGACGATACCCGTGTTGTGGTCGATAAACGTTATGCCGTAAATTCTGCCTACCGGATTGATCCGGAAGATAGCATCCATATTGTCGGCCTTGAGCAGCCGCCGGAACTCGTCCCGCGTATTATGCGGCCTCATGGCATCCCGGACGCATTGCCGCAAGCGGTCGAGTGCACCTTCTTCTTTCAGTTGGCATTTCGATTTCTCGTAGTATTTCTGTAAAGCCCGATAACCTACGTCCCTGCCGATCTTGCTCGACTTGAACGGCGTGCCGACCCCATAACCGTCGTCGGTCATGGCTCCGTAGACGATGCCGGCATAGTCCCTGCCGTCGACGGTTCCCGTGTGTTCCTCGATAGAGACATTGAACCGCTCCAGCAGCGTGCGCAACTCCCCGTAGGAGGAGCATTTGTAATTACGCAGGCACGACCGCACGACGGACGATACCTGCTGCTTGACATTCCCCTCGGGATAATTCACTTTCCGCAGGCCCTCCCTGTCCGTCTGTTCCTGCCCCTTGATACTCGGATGCAGATTATATTTCCGTTCTAATTCCCGCAATACGGACATGGAACGGTCGTATTCATGCGAGTCGCTGATCTTACGGCCGTTCTCATCGATGCGCAACGATACGATATGGAGGTGATGCCTGTCGATATCCTTATGTTTGAAGACAATGTAGGGCTGATCTCCGTAGCCCATTTTCTGCATGTATTCATTTGCGATTTCCCGGAGCTGTTCGTCGGTCAGTTTATCTTCGGGCGAAGGGTTCAACGATACATGGAATACCGTATTGGTCGTCCGTCGGTTAGCTTCGAGATACGGCCAAAAGCTCTCCATGCAGGCGTCGACATCCATTCGTCCGTATTTGTCGAACGGTTCGAGCATCTTCTGCCAATAGAGGATTTCGGCTTCATCCCGGTCTACTTTCTCCTTGTTGTAGTACAGAGCCCCGCCGGGCGAGGAACCCGACCTTATATTCGCAACCACTCCTTAGCCTGTTTTGCTAAGTTCAGAATCTCGATGCTCAGGGCTTTCAGCTCACGCGTCCGCTGCTCCAACATGGCGATCTGATGCGGGATTGTGATGTTGGAAAAGTGCGCATTGACGGCTTTTACAATCTGATTATAGTTGTTTCCCAGCTTCTGAAACTGGAAATAAAAGTCGTTCAGCCGCGCGACGAACTGCACTTTCGAGGGGTCGCGTTTGATGACGACGAACTCCTCCTCGAAGATGCGTTTGACGATAAACCGGCTGCGGTTATGTTCCAATCCAGCTTTGCAAAGCAGTTCGTTGAAGCGAATGTTCTGCTCTTCATTAAGCCGGAAAGAGTACTTATGACTCGGCGTTGGGGGCTTCTTTCCGGTCTTGTCGGTCAGTTTTCGGTTGGTATCCATAGTTTCGGGTTAAAAGGCGTTCGACTCGGGAGAACGCCCGGCCTCGCAGAGCGAGCGTTTTTGTCGGACAAACCGAAGGTTGTCGGACAAAAACACAGCTCGCTCGCCTCAAGTGAGGCGAAAGATCCGCTGCCGAAAACTTCGATCGAAGATTCTGATAAACGGCTGGCGAGAGTCTTGAAGCCGGGGAATTTCCCACTGCAATATTACAACCGTCGGGCGCCGAAAAAAAGCCCGGCGAACGGACTGGAGCGGTCGAGAGCGGACATTAGTTCGGAAGCGTTTTACCTTGTTGTATATTGCGGCAGAAAGGAATTTTTCATTATTCGGATACTTGAATTTATAGCTCTCTGGCAACTTCTTCAACTTTATCGTCAGCGATAAATCCGGGGATGTACGGAAATAGAAAAATATAGATTTCCAGAAATCTGAATTGGAATATAAATAGCTATAAATATGGAAATTATCCTTTCTGCGAAACAATAAAAACCTCTAAATATCAAAAAATGATGGAATCAGCAAGCATTTCAATCTGCAATCAGAAAGGCGGCGTAGGCAAATCCTCGCTTACGGTGCTGCTCGCAAGTTATCTGCACTATACACTGGGGCATGACGTGTTGGTCATGGACTGCGACTATCCCCAATGGTCCGTTCATGCGCAGCGCGAGAGGGAACTATCTGTTCTGGAAAACAGCAAGTATTATAAGTTGATGTTGATCCGCCAATTCAAAGCCACGGGCCGTAAACTCTGGCCCGTCATAGCCTGCACTCCGGCCGAAGCGCCGGAGCGGGAATCCCGGTTTCTCCGGGACAGCGGTTACCTACCTGCGATTGTTCTCTACGATCTTCCGGGTACGGTCAATACGGCGGGTGTCATCGAGATATTCTCGGCTCTGGATTGTCTTTTCGTTCCCATGAAGGCGGACAAGGTCGTTATGGGCAGTACGCTCTCCTTTGCCCGAACTTTCGATTTGTCGCTGGTCCAAAATGAGGCCGTTCATCTCAAAGACATCCGTCTCTTCTGGACTATGCTCGACCGCCGGGAACGAACACCTCTCTATGAACAATACGAAACACTTATCGGTCAACTCGGCTTGTCATTGCTGCAGACACATATTCCGTATCGTTCGAAATTCAACAAGGAGCTGCTTCCGGACGGTACGGGCGTCGGGCGTTCGACACTTTTGGCTCCGGAGCGTTCTTTTGCCCAGGAAGCACAGATCGAAGCATTAGCCGGTGAAATTCTGTCGATACTTAAAATCCGATAACGATGGCAACGAAACTCAATGTCGGGATCGACGAAGAACTCGTTCGGCAGATGATTAGCGGACAGACTCCGCCCTCGACAAATGTCATTAGGAAATCCGTATCGAAAGAGGCCGACAATCCTCCTGCATCCGTTGTCGCAGCACCTGAAGATTCTTCAAAGCCCGACTCTCCGCCTTCCGGAACGGTCGTATCCGAAAGGCAGGATGTGAAGCCGGAGAGTGCTCCCGTACCGGACATACGACGGCGACGTTCGATAACCTTGCCCGACTACAAAAAAACATTTCTTGCCCGGGTGGATTACGACCTCCGCGCTTCGCTCTATGTCAGTGCCCCTACGAAACGGAAAATCCTTGAAGTCCTGAAAAAAATCGGCGGCGAGCGACTGACCGCGACATCCTATGTAGATAATATCCTGCGGCACCATCTCGAAATGTTCCGCGACGAGATCAACCGCATACATCAAGAACAGAATTACCATAACATCATCTAAAACTTTTTCAATTATGTTGAACGATTATTTATCCGACCTGCGCTTATTGGAGGTGCTGGGTCTTATTATGCTCGGATTGACACTTCTTTGGATTACTATTTCCGGGACCAGTTCCTTGATACAGCATTGGCGGCGCCCAAAGCGTCCCGATGCCCCGGCACCTCTTCCGGCCGATGACCGTGAGGATTTCATCCGGGACCAGAGACCGGAAGAGCCCGATAAACGAGAAATGCCGCTTCCGGCACCCTTCCAGTCGGAGCAAACCGACGATTGTGCAATGCCTGCCGTGCAAACGGAAAATAGCGATGAATGGCCCTCGATGGAACAGCCTCAGACAACTGAACCTGTATCCGGGAAGAAAATTGTCATTCCGGATTTTGAGCAGACCTATATGACACGCCATGATATCCACGTTCGCTCGGCCCTATATGTAAGTATCGACACCAAGCGAAAGGTATTGGAGGTGGTCAAGAAAATCGGCAGCGAATATATGACAGCCACATCCTATGTCGAGAATATCGTGCGGCAGCATCTCGAACTGTACAAGGACGACATCAATAGAATTTACAAACAGAAAGGCACTAAAAACCTTATCTAACATGAAAAAGAACTGTTTTGCGCGTATGCGCTCGTTATTCAAGGCTGCGTCCGGTTCCGACGCTCCGGCAGCAGGGACTTCCGCTCCCGAAAAATCACTTATCAGATTTAAACGTCTATTTTTCAAACCGATAGACTATGAATCCAGAGCGACTCTTTATGTCAACCGAACGACGAAGCAAAAAATACTGGAGATCGTTGCAAAAACCGGCAATAGTCAGCTGACAGCAACGGCCTATGTGGAGAATATTCTGCAACACCATCTGGCTACATTCCGCAATGCGATCAATCAGCTGCATCGGGAGCAGAATGACCATAACATCGTCTAAATACTTTCTTCCATGAACAGCATAATTCTTATTGCCGCCTGCGTCGTATGCCTGGATCAGCTGCTTTTCCGGGGGCGGCTCGCATCATACGTCGTCGACAGCCTGAAGGGCCCAGAGAAAAGTCGCGCCGGGCACAAGGCTGAACCTCACACACCGAAGGCCGTCCCTGCACCCCGTCGGTCCCCGGAAATTCTGATCTCAAAATCGTATCGGTGCGGACTGGAGCGGACAGGGGCGGACATGCGTTCCACACCGGCTGTCGGCGAAGCTATATTTGTCCCGGCCCCGGAATCGAAACCTGCGATGGCATCGTGGACCGGTCTTGTCGTGCAGCCCCCGATCGGCGAAAACGGCGAACTTGCGGAACCCGAAGCTCCCGCCGGCATCCGATCTCCGCTTCCTGCTCTCCCCGCCAGAGCAGAACTCCGCGATGCGGAGGTTCATGCGATGCTCGGTGAGCTGGACTTCGGAGAGAGTGCCGTCATGGGCGACGCCACGGCCGAGGAGCTGCAGGCCCTCGCCAATTTCGATATCCGGGCTTTTGCTTAAAAATGAACGAACGACTATGAAATGGAATAACGAATACGGCTGACGCCTTTCCCACAACAGGAAATACGATGTATCCGGTCGCAGAATGCCTCCAAAGCAGGCTGCGGCCTTTTTCACCCCCCTAACCAAACTACTTGAACGATGAAAAAAAGAGCAATTTTCATGATTCTGTCCCTGTGCTCCGCACTCGCCTCCTTTGCGCAGGGCAACGGCATGGCCGGCATCAGCGAGGCCACGAACATGGTAACGTCCTACTTCGACCCACTCACGAAGCTGATCTTCGCCGTGGCGGCGATTTTGGGTCTTGTGGGCGGCGTGCGTGTCTACTCGAAATTCTCCTCGGGTGACCCGGATGCCTCCAAATCCGCCACGGCGCTGTTCCTCTCGTGCGTCTTTCTGGTGATCGTAGGTACGGTCTTACGCTCGTTCTTCCTTTAAGCAATGGCCGAATACCAAGTGAACAAGGGAGTGGGCCGTCAGGTCGAATTCCAAGGTCTTACAGCACAATACCTCGTGCTGTTCGTCGCGGGACTTCTGGGCGTCTTCGTCTGCTTCGCCGGAATGTACATGGGCGGCCTCCCGCAGGGCCTGTGCATCCTCTTCGCCCTCGCGGCCGGACTTGCCGTCACGGGCGGCACCTTCTATCTGAGCCGCCGCTTCGGCCCCCACGGGCTTCAGAAGCTCATGGCCTCGCGCCGGCATCCGCGGCGCATCGTCCACCGTCGGGCCATCAGGCGGCTTTTACGCTTTCGTAGAACCGTAAAACCATAATCCTATGCGCGGAACCCTGAAAACCTCGACCTTGGAATCGAAATTTCCGCTTCTGAAAGTCGAGAACAACTGCATCATCTCGAAGTTCGCCGACATCACCACGGCCTACCGCGTCATCCTGCCCGAACTCTTCACCCTCACGGGCGAGGAGTACGAAGCACTGCACGGCGCATGGCTCAAAGCCCTGAAGGTGCTGCCGGACTACACCGTCGTCCACAAGCAGGACTTCTTTATCGAGGAGCGATACGAGGCCCCGGAGGACAGCTCCGAACGGAGTTTCCTCGCGCGCTCCTACGAGCGCCACTTCAACGAGCGCCCCTACCTGCGCCATTCGTGCTACCTCTATGTCACGAAAACCACGCCCGAACGGATGCGGCAGACGAGCGCCTCGTCCGTCTTGTGCCGGGGTTTCATCGTCCCGCGGGAGATGCGCGACACGGACGCCGTGACGCGCTTTCTGGAAGCCGCGGAGCAGATGGAACGTATTCTGAACGATTCGGGCCTCGTGCGCGTCGAGCGGCTCTCGGAAGCGGAGATCGTCGGTACGGCGGACGACGCCGGGCTGCTGGCCCGTTACTTCGCCCTCTCGGACGAGCGGAGTCCGGTCGTCAACGAGGATATCCGTCTCGACCCGGGCGTGATGCGCATCGGGGACAAGTACCTCTCGATGCACACGCTCTCCGATCTGGATATGCTGCCGCAGAGCGTGGCGACGGATTTCCGCTACGAACGCCTCTCGACCGACCGCTCGGACTGCCGGCTTTCGTTCGCGGCGCCCGTGGGGCTGCTGCTCTCCTGCAACCATGTTTACAATCAGGTGATCTTCCTCGACGACCACGACGAAACGCTCAAGCGTCTCGAAGCCACGGCCCGAAACATGAACTCGCTGGCGGCCTACTCGCGCTCGAACGCCATCAACAGGGAGTGGATCGAAATGTACCTCAATGAAGCGCATTCGCAGGGATTACGCTCCGTACGCTGCCACTGCAACGTCATGGCATGGGCCGAGAGCGAAGCGGAGTTGAAGCGCATCCGCAACGACGTGGGCTCGCAGCTGGCGCTGATGGGCTGCACGCCGCATCACAACACGGTGGACGTGCCGGTATTGTTCTGGGCGGCGATTCCCGGCAACGAGGCCGACTTTCCCGCCGAGGAGAGTTTTTACACCTTCCTCGATCAGGCGCTCTGTCTTTTCAACGAGGAGACCAACTACCGCTCGTCGCTCTCGCCCTTCGGAATCAAGATGTCCGACCGCCTGTCGGGCATTCCGATTCATCTGGACATTTCGGATCTTCCGATGAAGCGCGGCACCATCACGAATCGTAATAAATTTATCCTCGGACCGTCGGGCTCGGGCAAGAGTTATCTGACGAACCATCTGGTCCGTCAGTACTGGGAGCAGGGCTCGCATATCCTGCTGGTCGATACGGGCAACTCCTACCAAGGGCTCTGCTCGCTGATTCACGCCAAGACCAAAGGCCGCGACGGGGTGTATTTCACCTATACCGAGGAAGCCCCCATCGCCTTCAATCCCTTCTATGTCGAAGACGGGGTGTACGACGTCGAGAAGCGCGAGTCGCTCAAGACGCTGCTGCTGACCCTGTGGAAGCGCGAATCCGAGGAACCGACGCGCTCGGAGGAGGTGGCGCTCTCGAACGCCGTAAACCTTTACCTCTCGAAACTCCGCGCCGACCGCTCCATCGTCCCCTCGTTCGATACCTTTTACGAGTTCGTCGAAACCGACTACCACCGACTTTTGGAACAGAAGCGCGTGCGGGAGAAGGATTTCGACATCGCAAACTTCCTGAACGTGCTGGAGCCCTACTACAAGGGCGGCGAGTACGACTACCTCTTGAACTCCGACAAGCAGCTGGATTTGCTGGACAAGCGTTTCATCGTCTTCGAGCTGGACAACATCTCCTCGAACCGCACGCTGCTGCCGGTGGTGACGCTCATCATCATGGAGACCTTCATCTCGAAGATGCGGCGGCTGAAAGGCGTCCGCAAGGTGATCCTTATCGAGGAGTGCTGGAAGGCCCTCACCTCGGCCAACATGAGCGCCTACATCCGCTATCTCTATAAGACCGTGCGCAAATATTTCGGCGAGGCGGTCGTGGTGACGCAGGAGGTGGACGACATCATCTCATCGCCCATCGTCAAGGAGTCGATCATCAACAACGCCGACTGCAAAATCCTTTTGGACCAGCGCAAGTACCTCTCGAAATTCGACGGCATACAGCGTCTGCTGGGGCTGACGGACAAGGAGAAGGCGCAAATTCTTTCGATCAACCTCTCGAACGCCCCCGAACGCCTCTATAAAGAGGTTTGGATCGGACTCGGAGGCGTGCAGTCGGCGGTATATGCGACCGAAACCTCGGTCGAAGAATATTTGACGTACACTACTGAAGAATCGGAAAAGATGAAGGTGATGGAGCTCACCGGGAAGCTCGGCGGCGACATCGAAGCCGCCATCCGGCAGCTGGCCCGCGAGCGCGAAACGAAAACCGAATCTTAATTTATTCCGTTATGAAACAGCTGCTTGGGATATGCGCAGGTTTCCTGCTGGCGCTGGCCACCGTGCTCGGAGCTTTCCTCCTCTTCTATGATTACGAATACCACAAAATCGGTCCGTTGTGCGGCGAATGGCATTCGCCGCTCGACGACACGCGGCTGGTGATCGAGCCGTGCGGTGATAAATTCCGGATCACCCTTACACGCCGCGGCACGTCTGAAACGCACCTCCTGCACTACAAGGATTGCGTCTATTATACGGCCTACGGCGGACGCCGGGTCGATCTCTTTTACACGCCCCCGGCCGATGCGCTGCTCCTCGTGCCGGGCGGCGCTTTCAAACGAACCTTAAAACTCAAAGACGACAATGAACAGTAAACAATCGACGCCTGCTTCGGCCGTAGCGGCCTTGCAGCAGGAGATCAGAATCCGTACCGAGGTCATCCGCACCTTGGCGGACCTTCGGGAACAACTCGACGCCGACCGCATCTGCGGCTCGTGGCTCTCGGCGGAAAACAACCTCTCGGTCTCGATACGCCGCATCGGCGAGGGGACATGGCGCATCCTCGTCCTCGACCACACGCTCTGCTACAAACGTATCGTACAGGACGGCATCGTCTCGCTGCGCCGCCACCGTCTCTGGCTCGGGGCCGACGAGGGTAACCGCGTCCTTTACGACGCTGCTGCCGAGACGCTCACCATCGGCTGCTACGGGCGCTTCGTCCCGGAGGACAGCATCCGCCGCCGGGACGATGACGAAATCATTGCCGCAGAACCTTTCAATGAACTGGCCGAATAATGGAACCGCGTTTGGTATTTCCAGGCTGCCCCGGCAATCAGGGGCAGCCCTTCGGCGGACTCCGCACACAGTCACACATTTCTAAATCCGACGGATATGGAATGGAAAGATAGGATCGTACGGCTATTTCGCCGCAAGCCGAACTGGGAAAGGGAACATCGACGCACGCTCATTGCACGTCATGCGGAAAACCTGCTCCGGGAACGGAATATACGCAGTATTACGGATCTCGTGCGCCGGCACCGGAAATCGGATCTGACCATTGCTGGAATCGGGCTGACAATGAATACAGCGACATCCCGCTTTCTCAGGACACCCGAAGATGCGGCAGGAAAAGATATGTTGGAGCTGATGGAGGCCCTGCGCAGGACGTCATTTGCGAAAAAGATCGGGCGGCGCCTCGCGGACATTCCGGCAGACACCGCACACTCCCTGCACGGCCTGCTGGCCATGCACACCTTTCTCTTGGATGCCTATCTGGAGCAGCATCCCGACAGCAAGCTCCCGCAGCCGCCGATGGTCGAGGTACAGGCCGCAGCGCATATCGTAGACCGGCAGTTCCGCGCCGAAACGTTCCGTGAGCTTCGTCATCTGGCAGAAACATCCGGACGCTATACGCCCTCCTGTTACGTCGTGCGACTCTACGACTGGGACGCCGACATGGGGCGGTTGCAGGAGATGCGCGGGCGGCTGGACAGTCCGGCATGTCCGGATGATCCGCAGCAGGTGCAACAGCTCCGGGAGCGAATCTGGAAGGCCGAGAACCGCATGGTGCGGGAGGCCGAGAAGATATTGGAGAGCGACCCGGAAATTCCCCTGCGGCAAACCTATATCGGGAAACTCGATGCCGAGCTGCAGACCTTGGGATGGCTCGCACGCTTTCCGGAAAAAGCCGACGGCCCCTACACCAACCGGCAGCTGCTCGACAAATACGATATCGAACCGGATAGTCCCCGCGAAGAACGATTTCGGCAGGTCGAGAAAGCCTTCCGCGAGCTGGATGCACGGCTTGTCCGCATGACCGGGCGGCAGCCCTATGCGGACGATCTGTTCGAGTCCCTGCGGCAGAAAGGCCCGAAGCCGGAGAAACATGCTTCCGGGGTGCGGCAGAAGGACACCGGCCCTGCACGGAGGAAACAACCCGAACAGCCGGCTACGGGCCGGCGGATAAAGCGATGATGCTCGTCTTCGGAAATATCCTCACTAACACAATCAAATCAAAAATGAAACAGAAAATCATCCTGCTGTGCCTGTGCCTCGTCTGCACGGGGCGCAGCACATACGCCCAGTGGGTCGTCTCGGACCCCACGAACCTCGCGCAGGGCATCGTCAACTCCACCAAGCAGGTCGTCGAAGCCGCTAGGAACGGCCAGACCATGCTCCAGAGCTTTCAGGAAACCGTGAAAATCTATGAGCAGGGCCGCAAATATTACGACGCCCTGAAAAGCGTCAGCAACCTCGTCCGCTCGGCCCGCAAGGTCCAGCAGTGCATCCTGCTCGTGGGCGAAATCTCGGACATCTACGTCGACGGCTACAAGCGCATGGTCTCCGACGAGAACTTCACGCCCGCGGAGCTGGCGGCCATCGCCGCAGGCTACGCCAAAATCATTGAGGAGTCGGCCGGGGAATTGAAGGAGCTGCAGGACATCGTCAACCCTACGGACATGTCCCTGACGGATAAGGACCGCATCGACGTGGTGCAGCGCGTCTACGGTGTGCTGCGGCGCCACCGCGATCTGGCACGCTACTACACGCGCAAGAACATCTCCATATCCCTGCTGCGGGCCGCCCGGAAGCGAGACATGGCGGGTGTACTCTCATTGTACGGAACCGACGAACAACGCTACTGGTAGTATGGTACGCATGCTTTCCCTCACGGAGAACCTGCATACGATTCTCCGGGTGCTTTACGACGACATGATGGCGCTGTGTTACCCGATGTCGCAGGTCGCAATGGCCATCGCAGGGATCGGGGCACTGCTCTACATCGCCTACCGCGTTTGGCAGTCGCTGGCCCAAGCCGAACCCATCGACCTCTTTCCCCTGATGCGGCCCTTCGCCATCGGTATCTGCATCCTGTTCTTCCCGACGCTCGTGCTGGGAAGTCTGAACGGCATACTCTCGCCGCTGGTAAAGGCCACGCATTCGCTTATGGCCGGGCAGACGCTCGATATGGAAGAGTGGCAGGAACGGCGCGAGCGGCTCGAACTCGAAGGCCGCGAGCAGATGCCCCCGGACAGCTACTACGCCGAGGACGAGGAGATGGAGCGCGAACTCAGCGAAATGGGCCTCGACGACCAAACGCAGCAGACCCTCGACCGTATGAACGAGGAGCGCTCCTCGTGGTCGGTCAAAGGCGTCATCTTCAAATGTCTGGCATGGATACTCGAACTGATCTTCGCGGCCGCGAGCGTCATACTCGACGTATTGAGGACTTTCTATCTGGTCGTGTTGTCGCTGCTGGGCCCCATTGCCTTCGCTATTTCCGTGTTCGACGGATTCCAGTCCACGCTTACGCAATGGCTCACGAAGTATATCTCGATCTACCTGTGGCTGCCCATCTCCGACCTCTTCTCGGCAATCATCGCACGTCTGCAGACGCTCTCCATGTGGCACGACGCCGACCTGATGGCCGGGGGTTACAACGGCTATATCGACTGGTCGAACAGCCTGAATCTAATCTTCATGCTCGTGGCCGTGTGCGGATACCTCTGCATCCCCTCGATCGCATCGTGGGTCGTCCAGGCGAACGGATTCGCCGCCTACAACAAGACCGTCTCGAAGATGACCTCGCTCGTCAGCGCCGGGGCCGGATGGGCGGCCGGCAAAGCGTGGGCCGGAACGAAGGGTGTCGGTAAAGCGGCATGGTCGGGAACCAAAGCCGCCGGACGGGGCATTGCGGCCGGAGCACGTCTAATCTTCAAAAAATAATCTCATGATGGAATTCAAGTGTTTAACGAACATCGAAACATCCTTCCGGCAGCTGCGCATGTACGCTTTCGTCTTCGCCGGAATCTGTGCCGTCGTTACCGTGACGGCAGTCTGGATGTCCTACTCCTTCGCCGAGCGGCAGCGGCAGAAGATCTATGTGCTCGACAACGGGCGCTCGCTGATGGTGGCCCTTTCGCAGGACCTCGCGCAGAACCGCCCCGTCGAAGCCCGCGAACATGTGCGGCGTTTCCACGAACTCTTCTTCACCCTCTCGCCCGACAAGGCGGCCATCGAGTCCAATGTCGGACGCGCCTTGCAGATGGCCGACAAGAGCGCCCTGTCCTACTACAAAGTCCTGCAGGAAAAGGGATTCTTCAACCGCCTGATCGCGGGCAACGTCTCGCAGATGGTAAAAGTGGACAGCATGCAGTGCGACTTCGACCGCTATCCCTACGAGGTGACGACCTACGCCCGGCAGCGCATCCTGCGCGAAAGCACCGTTACGGAGCGGTCGCTCGTCACGACGTGCCGGCTGGTCAACACCTCCCGCTCGGACAACAATCCGCAGGGATTCATGGTCGAGGCGCTGAATATCGTCGAGAACAAAGACATTGCGACCTATGACCGCTAAACCGCACTCCCTGCGCTGCCGCATCCGTTGGGTGCGGCGGTCGCTGCAGCGCCGGCACGACACGCTCGCACCCCGCATCCGGGAGCGGATCGTACTCGCGGCACTCGTCCTATTGCTGCTCCTTTACCTTTGGCTCCTGTTCGCAGCGGACACAGGGCCGGAACTGGAGATCGGGCATTTTGAATATTCACCTCTGATACCGTAACCCGTTATGACAGAAAACAAGAATCCGGGCAATGACTCTTCGGCGGAATTCGAGCGGCAGCGCAAACGCAAGGTGCTGCTCTTCGCGGCACTCCTCGGGTGTATCTTCCTCGTCGTGTTGTGGCTTATCTTCCGGCCTGCGCCCGTCAAGCCTCAAGAGGGGGCCGCAGGGATCAACACGACGGTCCCGGACGGCAAGGCGCAGGCCACCGTCGGCGACAAACGCAAAGCCGCCGAACAGCTCCGCAGCGAGGAGGAGCAGCAGAAACGCATGATGACGCTCGGCGACAACTCCTTCTCGCTCTTGGACGACGGGCTTAAACCTGCCGAGGAGCCAACTTCGGCAGATAACCCCGCACTGCGGGCTGCCGAAGCCAATCGGGCCATGCAGCGGCAGGTGCAGGGCTTCTACGCCGCTCCGCAGCGCAATGCTGAGGTCGAAGCGCTCAAAGAGCAGGTCGCGGCCCTGCAATCGCAGCTCGACGCCGAGCGCCGACAGCCCGACCCGTTGGAGTTGGCCGAAGAACAGTACAAGCTCGCACGGAAGTATCTCGGCGGAGGAACAGCCGAGGACGAAGAGGCAGGGCCGACGAAGCAACGGCGGGATTCGCGTCTGTCTGTGATGCGGCCCGTCCGGGAGGGCGAGGTCGAAGCCTCGACGCTCGACCCGCGAGCGGATTTCACCGTCGAGCGCAACCTCGGATTCCTGACAGCCGAAGGGCGCACGGCCGCAAGCGACGCTCCGACGGTGAGGGCCTGCGTCGCCGCGACGCAGGTGATCCGCGCTGGGAGCACCGTGCGTCTGCGGCTTCTGGAGCCCGTACGCATCGACGGAGTGCTAATTCCCCGCAACACGCTGGTATACGGAACAGCCACGATCTCCGGGATGCGTTTGCAGGTCGTGGTGTCGTCCGTCGAATACGGCGGGCGGATCTTCGCCGTCGAAGCCTCGGCATACGATCTCGACGGACAGCCGGGGCTCAATGTCCCCAACTCCCGCGAACGGACGGCCCTCAAGGAGGCGCTGGCTTCCGTCGGGCAGACCGCCGGAACGAGCGTAAACGTCACCCGTTCAGCCGGGCAGCAGGTTTTGTCCGAGCTGGCGCGCGGAGGATTGCAGGCGTCGTCGCAATATGTCGCCGAGAAACTCCGCGAGGTGAAGATCACACTCAAAGCCAACCATCAGCTATTATTGATTTCAAAACAGCAGTAAAATGAAACGAGACCTGATTTATCTGACCCTGATCGCCGTCCTGATGGCGGCGGCGCAGGTTACGGCGCAGACGGCGCCGGAAGCGCCTGCGGAGATTCGGCCCCTGCGCATCGAAGCGGGGTTTTCGAAGACCGTGCATATCCTTTTCCCCTCGCCCGTGACCTACATCGACATCGGTTCGATGGATATCATCGCCGGAAAGGCCGACGGGGCCGGGAACGTCGTGCGCGTGAAAGCCGCCGTGCGGAATTTTACCACCGAGACCAACTTGACGGTCATCACCGAAGACGGCGGATTCTTTTCGTTCGACGTGCATTATGCCGAGAACCCGGCCGTCTCGACCATCGACATCTCGGCGCTGAAACAGCCTGCCGTCGAGAACGGTTCGACCCAACCGGAACCCGCTCCGGCCGAAGGGCGGGTATTATTGCAGGAAGTGGGCCGCGAGAAGCCCGCGACCGTAAAGCGGGTACTCAGCGATATCTACCGCCAGAACCGGATGGACGTGAAAGGCGTCCGCACGAAGAAGTACGGCATCGGAGTCGAGGTGTTAGGTATCTACGTCCACAACGACGTGATCTACATCCACACGATGATCTCGAACGAGACGAACATCTCCTTCGAAGTCGATGCCCGGCAGTTTATCGTCGCCGACCGCAAGCTCGCAAAACGCACGGCGCAGCAGCAGACCCCGCTCGAAATCCTGCGCGTCTGCAACGACCCGACAGTCGTGCGAGGGCACCAACGCCAGCGGACGGTATTCGCCCTGCAGAAGTTCACAATCCCCGACGACAAGGTGCTCCAGCTGGAGATCATCGAACGCAACGGAGCACGGCATCAGACGGTGGAGATACCGGCCAAGGAACTATTGGACGCCAAACTGCTGTAAGGAGACAAACGGTCGAGCCCGGTGCGGAAGGTTTATGCATCAGGCATTTTCTTGTCGAAATCACGTTACAAAAGGATTTCAGGCATAAGTTTCGCATGCTGTGATACTGAAAGGCAGCCCGTTCCCGAACAATCAGACACCCCGATACGGTTTTCAGGCCGTACCGGGGTGTCTTTCATGCGGCTTGCGGGAACTCAATATTCATCTTCATTGAATAGAAAATCCTCTTTCGAAGGATAGTCCGGCCAAAGATCCTCGATCGATTCGAAGATCTCGTCGTCCTCTTCGATCTCCTGCAAGTTCTCCAAAACCGTCTCGGGAAGTCCCGAGCGATTGGCGTAGTCTATCAATTCGTCTTTAGTGGCGGATCAGGGGGCGTCTTCGAGCCACGAGGCTAATTCGAGTGTCCAATACATGATTCGGTAAAAGTTTTTATCTCTCTGAAATTTCCGGAAAGAACACGGCTTTTCCTTGCGGGAATGCAAAGGTAAGACAAAAAAACGATGCCCGCAAACGAAGCGATTTCTGACGGGGTACATTCCGGCGTTCGAATGTCCTAACGGCCGATTTTTGCAAGAGCCTCCGGCATACGGTGCCGACGAGCCGTTTCGAAAATTGGCCACAGCCAAACGTCGACATAATGTCGAATCGGCTGCCGATCATACGAGCATAACGAAATCGAGTATTCCCGCTCGGTAAAATGCGAGCGAACTTGCTTTTGCCATCACTTATTCGTACCTTTAAGGTGTCTAAAACCTATCGAATCATGAAATTCTTCATCGACACGGCCAATTTGGAGCAGATCCGCAAAGCGCACGAACTGGGCGTCCTGGACGGCGTGACGACCAACCCATCGCTGATGGCCAAAGAGGATATCCGGGGTGCGGAAAACTGCAAGCGTCATTACGTTGAAATTTGCAACATCGTCGAAGGGGACGTGAGCGCCGAAGTCATAGCCACCGACTTCGAAGGAATGGTGCGAGAGGGTAAAGCACTGGCAGCGTTGCATCCCCGCATCGTCGTGAAACTGCCCTGCACGGCTGCAGGAATACGGGCTGTAAAATACTTTGCCGCCAAGGATATCCGGACGAACTGCACGCTGGTATTCTCCGTGGGGCAGGCGTTATTGGCGGCAAAGGCCGGAGCGACATATGTGTCACCGTTCGTGGGACGTCTCGACGACATCTCCGAAGACGGCGTGGCATTGGTAGCCCACATCGTGAAGGTCTACCGCACCTACGGTTACAAAACACAGGTGCTGGCCGCTTCGATCCGTCATACGCAGCATATTATCCAGTGTCTCGATGCGGGTGCCGATGTGGCGACATGCCCTCTTGCAGCAATCGAAGGACTGCTCAAACACCCCCTGACGGACAGCGGGCTGGAGAAGTTCCTCGCAGACCATGCGCGCCTGAACGCCTGACGCGTCGCCGGCAGCGATAAAACGACACCACCCCGATTCGAACGTCCGAATCGGGGTGGTGTGGCAATCATTTCTTTTCCCAAAGACGCTGGAAGGCGGGAGAAGGCTTGAATGCAGGAATGTCGTGCGCGGGAATTTTGATCGTCGTATTCTTTGTGATGTTACGCGCCGTCTTTTCCTTGTGGTGTTTGACGGCGAAGGTGCCGAAGCCGCGCAAAAAACATTTTCCTTACGGATCTGCGCGGCGCGCACCTCTTCCATGAAGCCCTCCACGACAGCTGATACGGTCGTAGCCTCGATGCCCGTTTCCCGGGCGATTTGTTTAACGATCTCGAGTTTAGTCATTGTCTGAAATTATATTGTTGCAAAATAGAACCTTCGGATTATCTTTTCCGTCCGCGTCTGTGTGATACGGCGTCATGCTCTTCAACTGAAATTTGAGGCTTTTTACGTAATGGATATTCCGTAAAAATACGGTTCTGTGCGACGGTCATAGTCTTTAACCGTTCGGCAATGCTGTTCCAGTCGTATTCGAAATTCAGCATGATGACATCTTCTTCAAAGTCTATATCGTCAAAGTAGGTAATAGCCTTGAACGGCCGGATTACATTCGCCTCGGGGAATTTACGTTCATAACATTTGAGCATGTCGTAAAATGTATGACGCGTGGAAAGGCAGGCTATGTCCACGAAATCTTTCAACCTCGATCCGTCATCGGCAATAGCCGACAGTTTCATGGCGACAATATCTTCCATATCGTACAGCCGGATGCCGGCTTCCTCATACGGGGGCGTATCGATGGGCTATACAATCAATCTTTACTCCGTCGATCGTGCCTTTGAGCGTATCAGCTTCCATAAAATCCGTTCGGAAGCCGTATTTATCAGCTAAAAAAGTTTCGAGTTTTTTCGCATCGAACGACTGCGGGGTGAACATATCCAGATCGACACTCTTACGATGTCCCAGATAGAGCGCCAGTGCCGTGCCGCCGGCCAGACTGAAAGATGCCAGCTGTGGTTCGGCTTCCAGTTTTTTCAGCAGTTCAAGTGTTCGAGGCGCGACAGTTTGCGTGTATAACATCTCAGTTCCTCCTTTTTCAGGTTAAACACCGTACAAACAAAATTCATGTCCCGTGCCGAGAGCGAAGAAACCTCCTTGATGATCTCGCGGAATCCTTCGATACCGCCGTACAGGTCGAAAGCGGCGAAGTAATCTTTCAGCCATCCGCGTTCGATGATGCGCTGCACGACGATCTTGCGCGAACGCTGCCAGTCGAAATGCGTGAGGTCGTATTCCCAGAGCAACGTCGGGGAGACCGTATTACGACCTTTATTATCTTTATAATCATCGAAAATCGTCATACTTCAAATTTTATTCCCGTCATTACAAATATACGAATTTTTCGGCTGATATGCAATTCCAAGACCATGCCGACGACAACGTTGCATCCGTCCGGGCAGTATTACCTGAAAATCGCGGCAAAGACATCAAAATACATTGATTATGAGCAGAGAACTGTCGGAAACGAAGATATATTGTGAAGGACGGCCTCTTTAATTATCGGAACTGCTATGAAATTCATGTGGCAGGGGTGTCGAAACGTTCGTGATGATTATGGGCAATATCTCGGTGATTTTAATAATACGGATCAACCCGACAGACCATCGCTGAACGAATCACTCCGCAATGTCATCGAGCATGGCTGTGTGGGACATATCCTGTACGATCACACCTTCGTCGGTAACTTCATAGGCCAGCACCCAGTGTTTCTCGAATACGGCACAGCGATAGCCCAGTTTGCACCATCGCCTGAAACGGCACAGGGGATGATCGACTTCGGCGCCGAATGTTTGAATATAGGCAATGAACCGCTTACGATATGCCTGCGCGGCATCTTCCGAAAGCCTGATATCATTTTTGAGATAGCTGACAAGATCGGACAACTTATCCAATACCGTGGCAGAGACGATGATCTCGCGCATTACTGTTTGTAGGTTTCCCGAATTTCATGCTCGAATCTTGCGTTGAAATCATCCAGCGGCACAGCTCCGGCAGCAACGGCTTTCGCCCATGCCTCCGACTTTTTCGGCTCGATGGTCACGCTCTTGTGGTTCCGAATCAGGTCGAGCAGAAAACGCCCTTCAGGCGTACTGTCCTCTATGTGTACTGTTGTCATATATCAAACTGTTTTTGTCTTTTGCAAATATAACGAATTTCATACCGGCAGCAATATGTCTCGGTGAATTTTTCCAATTCGTCGATAGTGTCCCGGCAGAACTATTTGAAGTGTCGGCAAAAGCGAATTCAACCATTTGCCCGCTTCGCTTTCAATGTTTGCAGATGATCTTCAGGGTCAAAACCGACGGCTTCACCGCTGTCAATACCTTCTCGGATCGCAGTTTCAAGATCCGGGATACGCTTTAGATCACATTTTGTCACCGAAAGACCGGCCCGCGCTGTCTCGCGAGTGTTGTTGGTGCGATCCCCGACATCCGGTTTTATGATTTTCGTTTGAAACATCATCAAAAATATTTCGATAAACCCGCTCAGAAGACAGTCAACTCCTGTTCTGTCCATTCTGCAATGTCGAGCTTTATCAGTTGCCAGATTTTTCGTCGCAGGCAACGCGGATCGACATCTTCATCGGCACGCGAAAAATCGGTCAGCAGAACTGACGCCTCATTGCGCGTAGCACCATAGGGATAGCGCTCCGCATAGTAATCGAGCATCTGCACAAAGGTATAACTGCCATGAAGCTCATGCAGATCCCAAAAATCCTTTTTACGCCCTTTATGTGACACGACATCGAGTTTCATCGCGGCAATCTCTTCCTGCGCAGCCAACCGGATACCGTCGATAACGATAGCAGGACGAATAAATGCGTCCGTATAGAACAGGTCGACTTTTACACTCTCCTCACGGCTGTTTCCGACAATGTAGGAAGCTCCGAATCCGACAATCGTACCACAATCACCGATGCAATACGGAAATCTGTTCCGAAGCCACGATTGCATTGCCTGAAAGTCAAGCGATCCATATTCGGCGTCCGTGAAAAGGTCAATATCGTCCGACACTCTATGCCCGAGTTGTAGGCTCAAGGCCGTGCCGCCGACCAACAGAAACGGGGCAAAGATCTCACATGACATCATTTCATGCAACACATTCCGCAACAACGGAGAAACAGTTTCATAATGGAGTCTGTTATCCGCCATATTCCAAATATTTACGGGCATTTGCCTTCAGATTGACCGCATAGGGATTCTCGTCGAAGCGCAGGTTGCGCAGAATCTCCTCGCGTCCATAGAAACGGATAGCTTCTTCTATCTCCTGTTCTTCGCCTCTTTCGAAAACACGCTGTATGACGAAAGAGCGGTTCTTGTGCCAGTCGATCTTCTGCGGATCAACATCCCAGAAAAGTACCGGACGAAATTTCGTCCGGTCAGGATGTTGTCCTGCATACTGTTCCCGTTTGGTGCGAGCAATGTCGTAATGAAGCTGCAGGGTCATCAGAAAGCCCTCGGGAAGATCCAATTCCTGCTCGATTTTCAACGATAAAGGCAGATTCATATTACGCCGCCCCTGAAGAATGGCGTTCAGATTTTGCCGGTACGCTCCGATGCGCGAGGCAAGTGTGCCGCCACGCAACTCACGCCGCTGCAACTCCCGGGCAAGATATACTCCCGGATGAATACCCTTCAATAGTTCGATTTTCGATATCATAACGCACAAATGTAATCATTTTGGATTACAAATACAAATCCCATACCGGTTATTATTCGACCGGTTCGATTTGCAATTCTTTCAGGTGTGGGTCATCCAGCCGTGAAACGGCTCGTCAATAAAACAGTGCGACCGATCGGGCCGGCCGTGATAGACCAGCCCGCCGACGATACCGATTCGGCCGTCGGGATAACGTTCTTTGAAGAGGAACGAATAGGGTGCGAAGTCACGGTACAGCTCGATTTCACATGGGTGCGAAGGATGCCTCTCCCATTGCCGGAGCTTTTCAAGACACTCCTGAAACGTCTTGTCGCCGATGCTTGCGGCATACTGCACTACCTTGTCATAGTGCTCCTGACACATGATCTTCATGGTTGCTGATGTTTTAACTGTTGTTTATGAATATATTCCAGTAACGGTGTTCCGTCCTTAACGGAAGCCGACAAGGTATTCATGCCGTTCAGCGCCCCGAGGGTTTCGGGAGCGAAGCGGCTGCATACGTTGTCCGTATCGAACCAGAGGTCGTTGCCCTGCTCCGTGAAAGTAACAAAGACGGGCGATCCGTTCTTTATCCTGCCGCGGATCAGCACGGCGCCGCGCAATCCCAACGGATGATACTCTTCCTTCTGTTCCCACTCGATATCGGGAGTTTGCCGCGCGATTTCTTGCAGGACGGGGCGCAGCAGCCCTTCCGTCCAATGGATCGGCCTTATGCTCGCACGCTCCTTGGTGAGCTGTTCGATCTCCCGGTCGATTTCCAGTCTGCGTTTCTCGCATTGCGCCTGATACAGCCGGTAACGCGAAATGATGTGTTCAATCGTATTCATGTCATTGTCAATTTTAATGTTACCCATACCAACTGCACCGCAGGGGTTGCCCGTCCCATTTCCATGCGGTGCGGCAGGAGTCGATGCGGATATAATTTTTCGACAGGCGGTGCGTATGGGTCTTGCCCTTGAAAACATCGGGCAGCGGGACAGTCGTTCCGCACATATAGCCGTCTTCGGTAGTTCGCTGGTCGAGCTGCCGCAGGTCTACCGCGCTGCCGCGGATCGCCACGACCTGATAGAAGTCGATATTGGTCTGCTCCCAGCCCCACGACGAGTAGAGGATATCGCCGACACGGAGCGACTCGCGGAACGCCGCCGCAGCCTTTTCCTGCGCCTCATCATGGCGTCGGAAGCGCTCGGCCTCCTGCCGGATACGCTCCATAGCCTTGTCGTATTCCTCTGGTGTGTGAGCCCTGTAAACATACCGGGGACGCTTCATCCCCGGCGTCCATGCCGCGATGCAGTGGCCGTTACGGCCCTGAAACCGAACCAGCGAGATATTATAGACCAACTCGGGGGCAAAGCCCGTTCCCTGAGCGAGACGCTCGGCGTATTTGTTGATACGATAGGTTTTCATCGGATTTCGGATTTAGGGTTATTCGTGTCTTCTTCGACGATGCGGAAATTGTCAGGATTCCAGCCTTTGTTGACCAGCGTGGCTTGGGCTTCGAGAACGCTCTGGAAGATGCGGCGCTTCTGCCACGATAAACAGATGAGTCCGGCGGAAATACGCCGCACGGGGCATCTTTGATATTCGAGGTGGCAGCGGCAAGGGACAGGCCGGTAATGCAGGAAGCCGTGCATGCGCAGCAGCAACGTATGCTCGTAGGCTTTGTCTTCACGGCAGCGCGCCCATGCTTCGTATTTGTCCAGCCGGTCGGTAATCAGGGCATACTCGACAGCCCGTGAATAACGGTTCCAGCCTTGCCAACAGCCCTTGAAGAAGAGCGACAGCAGTTCCAGATCGAGCGTCGGACGGCCTTTCGTGCGCAGCGTTTCGGTCAGAGATTCGATCTCGCCGTAACGGAAGTCGAGCGGGCGGATGTTGTTCGCCGCCATGCGCACCATCACCCGTAGGTCCGAAGTAATGGTGATACGTTTGATAATCAGATGACTCATAGCAATAGAATAAAGGGCGCCGCGGCCTTTCGGCCACGGCGCAGGTTAGAAAATATGAAGCAATACTATTTCGGGGTTTGCAATCCGAAATCGTTGCAAGCCTTATAAAGATGCTCGCTGAACGAGCTGTCGCAATAATAATCACCCATCCGTCCGGCCAACTCCTGCAGGTCGCTGTCCGTAATCGTCGCAGTGTCATATCCGTGTCTTTCGAGTGCTTTACGGTTCAGAAAGGCGATGTCGAATTCCGCATTCGGATCGTCCTTGCTCGGAACGCTTCGCAGCTTCGCAGCGGTGAAGCTGCAAATCTCGTCGAGGTATTCCTTCTCCGTCCAGTCCGTATCCTCGTGCTGCCGGGAGAACTCGTCACCCCAGGCAATGATCGTCGCGGCCGTATCGCGGGAGTTGTCCGAGGGCCGGAACTTCCTGCGGCCGGCTTCATAGGCGATATCGACCAGCGCCTCGGCATAGTGGCGCAGGGACACATTGCCCGGAAGCGCTGCGGGCTGTCTTTTCATAAAGGCGGCGATGGCCTCGGCATAGATCCGAAGTTGCAGACGGTCGCGCTCCGCTGCGGCTTCGTCGCGCTTCAGCCCTAACTCCGGGGCGTCGTGTCCGTCGAGGAGGTTCTGTAACTCACCCAGCCGGAAAACGTCGTAGCGCGTAGGATATTCCGGCAGGCAGCGCTCCACGAAGTCTTCCGTAAGATCGCTTGTCGTCTGCGGCGCAGCATCGGCGGACGGAATGAAGCCGTACTCCTCCAACCATTCGATGATGCTTTGCAGGGTATCGGTGGAAAGGAGATCGAGTGAAACCGGGAAATCGTCTCCATCCTCGCCGTCCATCAGGCAGACGGGCCGCTGCCCGTCACTGTGGAATTCAAGAGCTATCACATTGCGGTATAGGCCGTCATGCTTGATTGTAAGCGGTGGATCGTAATACTCCTCGTCGAGACTGCCCGTATCCGCCAGTCGGTTGCAATCGGCTTCATCGGCACAATAAGTTCCCAGCCGTCCTTTGCGGCCGGCAATGACCGAGCGGATGACGCCGATCTGATAAGTACGCAATTTTTCGAGTGTTTCTTTGTTTTTCATATCCGGAAAAGAATTAAATTATTTGGAAGAAAATTCCGGTCTGACGAAATAGCAGACCGTCGTGTGCCGCTCGGGGTCTTTGACGAGCTTTACCGGCTGCGGAGCGTTGTAGATACGCCGCTGCGAGACGGGAGCATCGAGTGCATCCCACTCCGCCTGCGGTACGGCCTTCTGCTCGTCCCAATAGCACCAGAGAATAATCCGGTTCGGCACCGGCGCCCGGAAGAGCTTGCCCTCATAGTCCGCCACGAACTGCTCCAGTTCCTCGTCCGAGCCGAACGAGATACACGCTCCACGGTACAGGTCGCCATCCGTTCGCTCCGGGAACCGGTACAGGTCGAGCTTGCGCCAATGCTTCGTCGTGAAATCCCCATAGAGCGGATTCGCCTCCTTGTATTCCCACACGCTCACACCTGCTTCGAAGCGGACGGCGCCGTTCCCGCAGGGCCCGTCATGGCCCCATATCTTGAACTCCACATGTGCTGTTCCGGCATAGCGGGTCTGGGAAGGTGCTATATCGACGAGCGGCCCTCCGCCGGCCACGCACCACACGCCGTCATCCGTCGGGGCGACGAACGGAATGAACGACACGACATGCACCGCCAGCGTGCCGTCGTCATTCACACCGTCGATGCGGGCATCTTCCGAATAATCTCCGGCACGGGATGTATAGAGGATCTTATCCCCGGCTTTCGGAACTTGCGCAGAACGGGTGTTCCCGATGTGCATCACAAGGGCGTTTACGCGGTCTACATCCGCTTGTGTCAGGCGGTGCTCGGCATCGTATGCAGCGTTCAGCGGCTGCAACGTCGCCACGCTATAAGGCTTATTTTTAATCTGTATCATAATCGGATAAAACAAAAGCGCCCTGCAACCTCCCGGTCGCAGGGCATGGTTTGACAATAGTTGTATCTCAGGCGGCCTCGGCGGGTGTTTCTTCCTCGATCATAGGCTCTGCATCTTCCAGTCTCTCGGAGATCATCCGCACGGCGCGGTTTACATCCGTGAGGATGTCGAACAGGTAGGTCGGCTTTTTCTGCAGCTCCTCCAGCCAGCCTTTCAGGTAGGCGGCGTTCTCCTCGCGGGGCGTCGTGGCGAAGCCCAGCAGCGCCCCGCATAAGGCAGCCGAAAGTTCGGCAATCAGCTCCTCGCGGGCATAGTCCGCATCACCTCGTTGAGAGCCGAACTTCCGGCCGAGGCGCTCCTGTGTACCACTCGAATGGCTCATTTCGTGCAGGAGCGTTCCGTAAAATTCCGCACCGGAAGGGAACTGCTCCTTCAGCGGGCAGGTGATCCGATCGAGCGACGGGGAGTAGAACGCCCGATCTCCGTACTCGAGCCGAATGGGGCAGAGCCACGACTGCCGCTCCAGCATCCGGTCCATAGGCCCGCACGTCAGACCGTCCGAATAGTCTTTCGGTTCGGTCGATGTCGTAAGCTGCGCATAGCGTTCCGGCTGCCACTCCTGCATGTCCGTCTGGTCGAGGTTGAAGACCGGGTAGTAGCGCATGACGGGAATCAGGTCGTAGTGTTTCTGCTGCTCCTTCGGCAAGCGGTAGTATTCCGCCGATTCGATCTTCTTGCGGGTCTCCTTATGGCGGATGTAGATCTTCCAGAAATAGACCGGAAAGGCATCCGAGCCCTTGCGGATATTCAGTCCCTCTTCCTTGGCCTGCTTGAAAGTCATAAAGACGGGCGTACCGTAGCCCATGATCTCCGAGAGGAACAACAGCATAAGCACGTTGCCCGCGCGGTAAGGCGTGCCGCGCAGGTTGCGCGGAAGGCCGTGCGTCATGTCGGCGATCCACGGCTTCTGCCAGTCGCCCGTGAGCGTCTCTATTTTCTTTATCACAAGCTCCGTCAGCCGCGGAGCGATCGTGTCGATAATCGTTTGATTCATAGTCGTAGGATTTTAATAGCAATATTCACTTACAGGCGGGCGGCAGGCGTTCCAGATGCGGATCTTCTCGTCGTTCGTCTTGCTACGCCACCACATGTCGCAGGCGTCGCGGAAAGCCCTGCAATCATCCTTTGAACTGAAATTCTCCGGATTCAGACCGGTGATAATCGCCCGATCTTCTTCCGTCGTGCCATCGCGCCACCACGGTTCGACCGTGCCGCTCATCAGCTCGCTTTCCCGAACCTGATCGGTATGTTCCGCGCACGCTTCGCACCACAAATCCTCACTGTCGTCGGGTAACGAGTCTGCCTCATAGGTGTTACTGTCCAGCCATGCCCGGCATAATATATCTTTCGACCCGCACTCCGCGCAGCGGTAAGGGTTCTTGCACCCATTGGAAAATCGTCGTTGCAGCTTAGTGAACTGTTGCTTGCCGTATTCGCAGCCATGCCAGATAAGGCGGTCAATTCGTATTTTCATAACAGGAAATGAAAAGACGGGATGGAGAACCATCCCGTCGGTTAATATCTACATCAGTTACTATGCCGCCGCTTTCATCTCTTCGGGCATCCGGGTATCGGGTTCGATATCCGGATCCATCGGAATAATCAGCGGCTGCGGCGCGGCGTCGGGCGTCTCGTCCGGCAGCAGGTCGGGGAGATCCTCGGGTTCGAAGTCCGGAGCCTCCTGCATTGAGACCGCCAGCTCCTCGGCCTCGGCTTTCGCATGCAAGGCGTCGATCTGCTCCTGAAGACGGGCCTTGCGTTTTTCGTATGTCTCCAGATACTGTTGCTGAACGGCCTCGCTCTGTTCTGCGAAGTTCAGATCCGCGAAGCGGCACATCATTCCCGTCAGAAGCGTTTCGTCCGTACAGCGATACTCCGGAGCTGCCGAGCGGAAGAAGTCCACCAGATAAGCGCGGATCAGCGCCGCCTGCTGTTTGGCCGTGATACGGCCCGCCGCGGCGAACTGCTCCTCGGCGGTCAGGTAAGAGTCCTCCTTGGGCCGGAATCCGCACTGACGGAGTTTCGAGTCGCTCATTACCCGCTGCATCACGGCGTAGTAGAACATCTGCTGCTCCTCTTTCTGCAAGGGTTTGTTCGCAACCTTCACATCGAGGAAGAGACGCTTCATATCGGCCGTGATATGTTCGTAGCAGATTTCACGGTTGCGGCGATCCCGCTGCAACAGCCCTTCCAGCGGAGAGGGCGGAACGACCGTCACATGTACCGTATGTCCGCCTTGCCCGTCGTCCACCGTCACTTCCTGCTCTTCATCGTCGAGCTCTTCGTAGCGGAACTCGATGTCGAGGCTGCGGATAACGGCATATTTGCGGACACGCCCTTCCGAGACGTTGAACTCCAGCTGTTGCGTCTGTTCCGCAAAGCGAGCCATCCGGGCTTCATACCTCTCCTGAGCCTCGGCAAAGTCCGTTTCCGACACATAATTTTCAGCCTGCGGAGCGTCGGGCATTTGAGGAGCCGTATCGTAATAATTGATGTAGTATTCCAGCTCCTCGACATGATAGCCCTCCTTTTCAAGGGCCTCGAGAACTGCCACGGGCGTATCCCCGGCCGTGGCGAGCGTCGTACGGGGATCGTCCTTCAGCAGCTTCAGCGCTTTCTGCACGAGGAACTCCTCGTTCTTGCGGATCATGCACTCACGGTTCTGGCAGCCGGCGCAGCCGCCTGCACATTCATCCCGGAACAGCACCTGATTGGCCGTATTGTGCTGGCAGGAAAGGCACTCGATCTTATCGAAGTTGTAGCTTTCCAACTTGGTCATGTAGCGCTCATAGAGCCGTCGGGCGATGTCCTTGATCCGCGCCGTCTTCCACGAGTTGTAACACCCCTCGGCGAAATGATCGTTGTAGACCTCCTGCTGGATCTCCGCGGGGTATTTGGCGATCTCGGTGGCGACGCCTACCGAAATATCCTCCTTATCGAGCATCTCGGCCAGAGCGTCGATCAGCTCGCACAGTTTCAACCGCGAGCGGATGTAGGCTTCCGACTTGCCGAACTTGCACACCAGCGACTCGATGGTATGGCGTCCCGACTGGATGGCCTTGTTATAGGCCGCGGCCTCCTCGCGGGGTTTCACGTCCTCGCGCTGCAGGTTCTCCGTGATGGCAGCATCCTCGGCCTCGGCGTCCGTAAGATCCCGGACAAGGGCCGGAATGTATGTCAGACCCGCCATCGCGGCCGCCCAGTAGCGGCGCTCGCCGTAGACGATCTCGAAGCCCTCGTCCTTGGGGCGCACGCAGATCGGTTGAAGCACGCCCGACTGCCGGATGCTCTCGGAAAGCTCCAGCAGCGTCTCCTCCCGAAAGTCTTTGCGGGGGTTGTAGGTCGAATTGACGATCTTGTTCAGATCCAGAAGCTGAACCTGCGGTTCCTCCTGCTCCGTAGGCATCGTTCGGGCAACCGAGGCTTGTACCTCGGCACCCGAATCCTGCGTCGCGGCAGTTTCGGCGGATACCTGCTCCTGCGTTTTTGGAGTAGCTGCGACCGGAACGATTGCCGCCGAAGCTGCACCCTTGCCGCTCTTCTTCGATTTCGAATCCGATTTCATAGTCTGCATAACATCGAACAGTTTTTACCGTGTGTCTCACGTCTTTGACGCCCGCACAATCTTTATTTGATAGATTGCGCAGGCAATGAATAATATGTTATGAGGCTTTGTATCCCGAATGGGTCGGTTGCCTCGGGAAGATTCATAAGCCCGTGGCGCAGGTGCAGGGAAGGAAAAATACCGCAGCGCAGGCGAGGATGATTTTTCCTTCCCGGAGCCGGAGAGGGACGCAAAGCGGACCGTCCCGGGCTTATCTTTCCCGACGGCAACCGAGGACGGATATGTCGTATAATATACCGCTAAAATTAGCTGCTATTCAAACCGATCCGATCAACTTGTGTTAATTTCCCGTCCCCGTCTCTTCCAGCTACGCCAATTACAATTAATAACGATATTTTAGCCCCAAGGCCCGCAAACAAAAAAAAGAGGAAACACACATAAAAATATACCTGACGAATTGAACTCTTTTTTCGTTTCGGGAATATCTTCTATTTTTGCATCCCGAAATTTTCTTTGTCATGTTTACTTTGCGCAATTTATGGATCGTCCCGATGCGTGGCGTCGGGCAGGTTCTATTTCAGGAGAACGCCCTTTCGGGTGCGTTGATGCTATTGGGTATTGCCGTCGGGTCGCCAACGGCCGCATTGCTGGCCCTTGCCGGCAATGTGCTGGGCAACCTCGCGGCACGGGTTTTCCGTTACCCCGTAGCGGATATCGAACGGGGACTGTACGGGTTCAACGGCACGCTCGTGGGCATTGCCGTCGGCGTCTTTTTCCCGCTCGGATGGCAGGCCGCATTGCTGCTGGTTGCCGGTTCCGTGGCCTCTTCACCGATCGCCCGAATATTCGCCCGATGCCGTATTCCGGGTTTTACAGCCCCCTTCATCCTCTCGACATGGTTATTGCTGGGAATAGCCGCCCTGCTGTGGCCCGCGCTGCGCACATCGGGCGGGACTGCCGCCATAGAAACCGCTCCGGAGTGGCTGCAAGCCCTGTCGCTGCATTTCGGGCAGGTCATGTTCGAGGGGCGTTCGCTGCTGACCGGAGCGCTCTTTCTGGCCGGTATTGCCGTAAACGAACGTCGCGGGGCGCTTTATGCCCTATGGGGAGCATTGCTCCCGCTGGGTATGGCATTCTTCGCGGATGACTACGCAGCCTTCAACGCAGGACTGTACGGTTACAACGGCGTGCTGTGCGCCATTGCGCTGGCAGGCCCCTCGGCATGGGATTTCGCGCGTGCGACCTGCGCCGTCCTGCTCTCCATAGCCCTGCAATGGTCCGGAATGCAGGCGGGAATCGTCACTCTGACCGCACCCTTCGTCATGGCCGTATGGGTCGTGATGGCGGCCGACCGGATATTTATTTTGACTGCCAATTCATTACGGTCGAGTAAATAAAAAATTTGCCAAGTTATTATATTTTTACTCGCAATGATTAAATATATTATATAATTCTGCGTCGTTTTCGAAAGTTTCCGGATCTATGGGAACGTTGTTTTTATCGAAAAAGAAAGGATTTTTCTATTGGTTGGCTTTCGTGGTATTCATGCTCACCGCGGTAACGGATTCGGGATCGGTTTCCCCATCCGCACAGGCCATGTCTATCCCGGAGATATCCTTTGAACAAGTCCATTCCGATTACTGCCATCATCCCCTGACAGAAAGCGACGAGTCTCTTGCGGCCAGTCGTCTGAATCTTGTCGAGTGCCGTCATAACGAAACTTCCCCGAGGTCTTTTTCGGGGGCATGTCTGGCCAGCTATGAATTCCGGTCAGTGAATAAACCGGCTGACCTGATATCCTACTTAGAGCCGGCACCCCGCCGCAAATGCACCGCCCTGCGGTTGCATCTCCTTTCGCGGCTGAATATTTAGCCTTTTTCCGAGTCATCTTTTTCCAAGGAGCCGTATCCCGGTTCCGACCCTATTCCGCATCCGTCCCTATCAGGGGATGAATGCGGACGGCAGCGACGCGAAGGAGTTCAAGGAGCAGATTCCGCTCCTCCTCACCCGTGGCGCCGATCACCAAATCGGGTACCTCGCCCCATGTGACGCTGGCACCCAGGCGCAACTGGCATGTATCGAGGTCTTCGGAAAAATCGACACCGAACCTATTGACGGAAAGACTAAAAACTACGAATACGCTAAAATCAAGGCGGTCTACAGCAACAACTACAAGCTCAAAACGACGTTCGACGCTCCAGCTCTTCAAAATGCAGGGCACGACGGATGCTTTCGTATGGGACAAACTGCCTGAGGTTATGAAGGATGCCGTAAGAGTATCGAAGGTTATGTCGAAAGCGGTTGGCACGCCGAATCCTCGCAGCTCAAGCGGGAAAACTACTCGTTCAAACTCATTCCCTCCCCCGACAGCAAAGAATCGACAAAATACACCGCTGACGATGTGCAGAGCATCGAATACACCGAGAAAACCGAAGAAAATCCCGACGGGATCCGCTGGGAGTCACGCTCCGTAGCATTCCCGAATTTCAAAAGCCGTTACAATACCAACCGGCAGTTCGTATGCTGCGACATAGCGAACGACAACGCCGCACTCTATTTGTGGAAAACATGGAGCGTAACCACCGGCAGAACGAGACAGACCCGGCAGTTCGTCACGGTCATGGGCATCTGGTTCAACAACGATCCGGACGGCATTGTCTATCCGTATGAATTTGTGAGCACCATGCTGATGGACAAGCGGAACCCCGGGCTGAAGGAGTTCTGCAAAAAGTGGTTCAAAAGCCCCGAAGGCAAGGTCCGTTCCAAGAAGGCCAAAGAGAACGGAGCGTGGATGCTCAACCTGTATGATGCCTACCTTCAACAGCGAACGGCCGAATAATCGGCCTGCAACCTTTGAAATAAGATAAGGAAACAGTATTCAGAGAATGCAACAGATTGGACGATCCAATCTGTTGCATTTTTATTTTCAGGAGTGAGGCAACGACAGGCAAAAGTTCTGCTCGGGCTTACTGTATTGAAGATCAGCGTCAGATAATAAATGGACGAGAAATAATCCCATTCTTCTTTTATTTGTTTATTCCGGAATTTTCCATAATTTTGTATCACTCTTTGTTTCGGCAGGGAGCAAGGTTGCGTTGAATATTATTATCCATGTTCAGGAAATCCTCGTTTCTTTACACTACGATGGATAATACATAGGCAAAGCCTTTGCTATATCTGTATTATATCCTATCCATCCATATAATATAGGTAAAGCGTGGGGCTTTATGTATTACTTGTAGTGAGTATGGGGATACTTCTGAACAGTAATACTAAAGCTCCCACGCTAACCTTATTAAAATTAATGCAACCCACGGGAGCAGGTTGCACTGATTTTAGTTGTATGGAAGTCCGAATTCCGAAAAAAGAAATTGTTCTCTCTTCCGTTTACAGGCCGTTCAACGGCCATCCGCCTCCGTCGGTGACGGATCTCATCAGCCCTTTTCGCCTTTTCTTGCGAAAAGTCAGGCCTTATTTTACAACATTTGTGCCAGATCGGAATATGCTGTTCTATCCGCTTGTGAGGCCTCTCCGAAAGGATGAATGGCTCGGCAAAGAGCGACAAAATGGCAGAGACGGGCATGTCATGACAAATCACGATTCATAAACCCCTAATCCCATAAAAAATATGAACGAACATATTGAAAATGCCCTTAACGAACTGATAAATACCGAAATATGGTCATCCAACCGGTATTTGTCGCTGCAAATCCATTTCGAACGGCAACAACTTCCAATACTCTCTTTCTGGCTGAACATGCAGGCCCGTAGCGGTATAGAGCGAATCTGCCGGATGACGAGCCTGATTTACCGGCAGGGAGGGCGTGCGACAATCCGGGAAGCGACACACAACTCCAGAGAATGGGGTACGACCATAGAGGCGCTGGACCGTATGATCGAACACGAGAACTATATGGACGGGCAGGTGGCATCACTACTGAAACTCACCGAGATGGAAGATACGGATATCTCGCAGCAAATCCATCAGATATATTCCCAGCGGTTCTATGTGACCAGTATCTTTACAGAGATGCTCCGCATTTTCGGAGAGGAGAGCCGGCGCAGACTACCCTTTAGCGACAAATTAGTGCATCTTGAATAAAGACCGCATTTTTAAATAGCCAACAAATATCCGAAACACGAATGGAGTTTCATGCATATTAAACACATTAACCCCAAACACCCATGATGACAGAAAAATTGCAAGATGCCCTAAACAGGCAAATCATTGCAGAACTATGGTCTGCAAACCTCTACCTCTCGATGTCGTTTTATTTCAGGAAACAGGGATTCGACGGATTCGCACACTGGATGAAAGAACAGTCCCGCGAGGAGACCGAACATGCCTGCATGTTCGCCGATTATCTGATCAAACGCGGCGGGCGGAATCCGACGCTGACGAAAGTCGACGAAGTACCGCAAAGCTGGGATTCTCCGCTGGATGCGTTCCGGCATGTCTACGGACACGAATGCGAAGTATCGGAGATGATCGACAGACTGATGCAAACGGCCATCGAGGAGAAGGACAACGCAACTCAGGAGTTCCTCTGGCATTTTGTCCGGGAACAGGTCGAAGAGGAAGCCACGGCCGAATCTATCGCAGAGAAGATTCGGATGGTCGGGGACGCCGGCGTTCTTTTTCTCGATGCAAAACTGGGTGAACGTTAAGCCTGCGACATGGTTAAACGAATAAAATGAAATCAAAATGAAAAACATTGCAGATATTTTGGACGAGGATGCCGTCTACTACCTCGACTACCAATGCAAAACCATCGACAAGAGCCGGCTTTACCAGCCGGGCCCAGACACCGTAGACCGCATCTGGGCCGAGTCCGACCGCAACATCCGGACGCTGGGCAATCTTCAGCGGCTCCTTTCGCACGGGCGCCTGGCCGGTACGGGCTATGTCTCGATCCTGCCCGTGGATCAGGGCGTCGAACACTCCGCCGGGGCGTCGTTCGCCCCCAACCCGGCCTATTTCGACCCGGAGAATATCGTCAGGCTGGCCATCGAGGGCGGCTGCAATGCCGTGGCTTCGACCTTCGGCGTGCTGGGCGCCGTGGCACGCAGATATGCGCACAAGATACCGTTCATCGTCAAGCTCAACCACAACGAGCTGCTCACCTACCCCAACACCTATGACCAGGTGATGTTCGGAAACGTGAGGGAGGCCTGGAACATGGGCGCCGCCGCCGTGGGGGCGACGATCTATTTCGGCTCGGAGCAGAGCCGCCGGCAGTTGGTCGAGATCGCCCGCGCCTTCGACGAGGCCCACGGACTGGGCATGGCGACGATCCTGTGGTGCTACCTGCGCAACGAGGGTTTCAAAAAGGAGGGTGTCGACTACCACGCTTCGGCCGACCTGACGGGGCAGGCCGACCATCTGGGCGTGACGATCAAGGCCGACATCGTGAAGCAGAAACTCCCGTCGAACAACGGCGGGTTCCGGGCCGTCGGGTTCGGCAAGACCAGCGACAAGGTCTACACGGAGCTGACCTCCGACCACCCCATCGACCTCTGCCGCTATCAGGTGGCCAACGGGTATATGGGCCGCGTGGGGCTTATCAATTCGGGCGGCGAGTCGCACGGGGAGTCCGATCTGAAGGAGGCCGTCACGACGGCCGTCATCAACAAACGCGCCGGCGGCATGGGCCTCATCAGCGGCCGCAAGGCTTTCCAGCGCCCGATGAAGGAGGGAATCGAACTGCTGCACGCCATTCAGGATGTTTACCTCGACCCCTCGATAACAATAGCTTGATATCCAAAAAACGATTGGCCAATCGTATCGTTCACTAATTTATTAACTGTTCAAAACAAAAGTATCATGTTACCTGCAAGAAAAAATCAGGACTGGCTGCCGAGCATCTTCAACGATTTCTTCGGCAACGAATGGCTTGTGAAGCCGAATTTCTCGACTCCGGCGATCAACGTCGTCGAAACCGAAAAGGAGTACCGGGTTGAGGTTGCGGCTCCCGGTATGACCAAAGACGACTTCAAGATCAATCTGGACGATGAGAACAACCTGACCATCAATGTAGAAAAGAAGGAAGAGAAAAAAGAGGAAAAGAAGGAAAAACACTTTCTGCGTCGCGAATTCTCCTATACGAAATTCCAACAGTCCATCGCCCTGCCCGACAATACGGAAAAGGAGAAAATCTCCGCCAAAGTCGAACATGGCGTACTCACGATCGAAATACCCAAGAAACAGGGTTCGGAAAAGAAGGTATCCCGAACGATCGATGTAAAATAATACCCGGGAGCGTCCTTCCTTTTCGTTGGGTTAGTTACAGGTGTCGGGAAGGGCGCTCCCCTCTTTGAAACAATATGGAAAGAGAAATCAAGATCGAATCGGGCAACGGCGAGATCAGATATTGGTGGGTCTCGCTGCTGGTGGGCCTGCTGAGTGTCGCCGTCGGTATCTGGTGTATCGCCACACCGGAGGAATCGCTCATGGCCCTGACCTCGCTCTTCATATGCGTACTGATCGCCGCGGGCATTTGCAACGTCGCTTTTGCGGCGTTGAACGACCGCCACAGCACCGAATGGGGCTGGACGCTGACACGCGGCATTCTCGAACTGTTGCTGGGAATCTGGCTGCTGGCGCTCCCACTGCCTGTTGTGGCGGAAACATTGGTGGTGCTGATCGGGTTCTGGGTATTGTTCTATGCCGTCATCGGAATCGGAGAAGCGTGCGAACTGCAGCAGTTCGGTGTCCGCGGCTGGGGATGGTTGCTCGCATGCAGCATCCTGTGCCTGATATTATCATTCGTCTACCTGGTGACACCGGTTTACGGAGGTTTTTTCATCGTCCTCTATGCCGGCCTGTCCTTCCTCTTTTACGGAATATTCCGGATTGCATTCGCCTTTATCCTGCGCCGCCTGGGTCGAGGATGACAAAGCTAACGGAATTCCGCATGTAAAAATCAAATTTGTTTGCCTACATACCTCTCCCGCGTGGGGAGGTATGTTTTCAAAGCGATCATCAATAATGAATAAAGAGCAATTCATAGGCGTCCTGACCTCCGGAGGCGACGCCTCGGGCATGAATGCGGCAATCCGGGCGGTGACGCGCAGCGCCATTTTCAATGGATTCCGGGTAAAAGGTATTTATCGCGGTTACGAAGGGTTAATCAACGGTGAAGTACGGGAACTCACCACAGAGGATGTCAGCAGCATCATTCAACGCGGCGGCACGATCCTCAAAACGGCCCGTTCGCCGCGTTTCACAACTCCCGAGGGGCGCAGACAGGCATGGGAAACGATACGACAGGAAGAGATCGGTGCGTTGGTCATCATCGGCGGCGACGGATCGTTACGCGGCGCACGCATCTTCGCCGAAGAGTACGACCTGCCCTGCATCGGGCTTCCGGGGACGATCGACAATGATCTCTGCGGGACGGATGTCACGATCGGATACGATACGGCGCTGAATACGATCGTCGAATGCGTGGACAAAATCCGCGACACGGCCACATCGCACGATCGCATCTTTTTCGTCGAGGTCATGGGACGCGATGCCGGATTTTTGGCACAATACAGCGCAATCGCTTCCGGGGCCGAAGCGGCAATCATCCCCGAGGACCGAACGGATGTCGACCAGCTTGAACATTTCATCGGACGGGGAATCCGGAAAACGAAAAACAGCAGCATCGTAATTGTTTCAGAAAGTCCGAAGGACGGCGGAGCCATGCACTATGCCGAACGGGTGTGCAAGGAGTATCCCGAATACGAAGTACGGGTCACCATTTTGGGACACCTGCAGCGAGGCGGAGCACCGAGTGCCTCGGATCGCATACTCTCCAGCCGTCTGGGGGTTGCGTCAGTCACGGCACTGCTGGAAGGTCAGCGCAATGTCATGATCGGCATTCGCAACGGGGAAACTGTCTACGTTCCCTTCATCGAAGCGATCCGTCGAGATAAACCATTAGATAAAAGGTTGGTGGAAATTCTCGATGAATTGTCGATCTAAAGGGACTAATGCTCTATCTTTGCAGGACAAAAGGAGTATCGCATGAAAAACAACCTGCTGACCGAACAACTGGTCTACAATGGCGAGAGCCGCACGAAAACCCATATACACCTCATCGCCTACACCCGCGAAACGGTTCATGAAACGGTGTGCGACAATTTTACCGATGAAATATCGAAGGCAGACCCTGCGGCCAAACTGTGGATAAGGGTTCACGGGCTGGAAGACACGGAGTGCATCAACGCGCTCTGTACCCATTTCGGCATCGACTTCCTCGTCGTACAGGACATCCTGAACGTCAACCACCCGAGTAAGGTAGAAGAGTACGACAAATTCAATTTTCTCGTTTCCCGAATCTTCGAAGGCGACAGAATCACACAGATCAGGCTGATCCAGGGCGGAAATTTCGTTATGAGTTTCACGGACAACGAGTCGACGCTTCTCAACGACGTGCAGCAGGCCTTGCAACACAACGTGCTGAAAATACGCACGCGAGCCTCCGATTATCTTTTCTCGGTGATGATCAACGATCTGGTGTCGAACTACATATCCGTAGCCATGTCGATCGGCGACGATCTGGACGATCTGGAGACAGAACTCATCGCCGCTTCGGATAATCGGGACATTGGCGGCCGACTGCAGATACACCGGCGCCGGTACATGGAACTCAAACGCACAATCATTCCGCTGAAAGATCAGTATCCGCGGTTGCTGCATACGGATTCGACGCTCATCCATGCAGCCAACAAGCCGTTCTTCAACGATGTCAACGACCATTTGCTGAACGTAACCCAACTGATAGACAGCTGCCGCGAAACGCTCTCGTCGCTCATGGATCTTTACGTCTCGAACAACGACCTGCGGATGAACGACATTATGAAACGGCTGACGATCGTTTCCACCATTTTTATTCCGCTAACTTTTCTGGTCGGAGTCTGGGGTATGAATTTCAAATACATGCCCGAACTGGAATGGGAGCACGGCTATATCACGGCGTGGATCGTCATGGTCGCAGTCGGGATAGCGGCCTATCTGATTTTCAAAACGAAAAAATGGCGCTAACCCCATGTCTGACATCTCACCTCTGATTTCCGACCTGGCCTTTATATTAATAATAGCCGGATTCGTCACGATCCTCTTCCGCTGGATCAAACAACCCGTCATCCTCGGATATATCGTGGCCGGCATCATGGCCGGGCCACATGTATCCTTTCTCCCGACGGTTTCCGACCCTGCAAACATCAAGATATGGGGCGACATCGGCATTATTTTCCTGCTCTTCTCCATGGGGCTGGGTTTCTCGTTCCGCAAATTGATGAACGTCGGCATCACGGCGCTTGTCACCACGGTCGTAATCGTATGCGGGATGATGTTTCTGGGTTATACGGCCGGCAATGCCATGGGATTCTCGCACATGAGCAGTATCTTCCTCGGCGGTATGCTCTCCATGTCATCCACGGCCATCGTCTACAAAGCGTTCGGCGACATGGGACTGCTGCAGCAGAAGTTTACCGGTATCGTTCTGGGCATTCTGGTCGTCGAGGATCTTGTGGCCGTCGTCATGTTAGTCGTGCTCTCCACACTGGGTATCAGCAAACATTTCGAGGAAGGCGCCATGCTGGAGAGCGTGCTGAAACTGGCCGCTTTTCTCATCTTCTGGTTCGCACTGGGCATCTACCTTATCCCAACAGCATTCCGGAAATTTCAACGTTTTCTCAGCGACGAGATTCTGCTGATCGTCTCGTTAGCGCTCTGTTTAGGCATGGTCATGATCGCCACCAAAGCCGGATTCTCGGCGGCCCTCGGGGCTTTCGTCATGGGATCGTTGCTGGCAGAAACAGCCGAATCCGACCGGATCGGTCAGCTCGTGCAGCCCGTCAAGGATCTCTTCGCCGCTGTTTTCTTCGTTTCGGTAGGCATGATGGTCGATCCGATCGTCATCTGGCAGTATATCTTCCCGATCCTCATCCTGACGCTATTGGTGCTGGGCGGGCAGGTGTTGTTCGGGAGCTTCGGAGTGCTGCTCTCGGGACAGCCTCTGAAGATAGCCGTCCAGTCGGGCTTCTCGCTGACCCAAGTCGGCGAGTTCGCTTTCATCATCGCGTCCCTCGGCGTCAGCCTACATGTGACGGACAATTCGCTCTATCCCGTAATCGTAGCCGTATCGGTAATCACAACCTTCCTGACACCTTACATGATCCGGTGTTCCGACCCGGCTTACCGCATCGTGGAACGGTATCTGCCGATGACGATGAAAGAATTTCTGGTCCGCTACTCGTCAGGGACGATGACTGTCCATCACCAGAGCTTGTGGACGCATCTTCTGAAATCGATGTTCATCCCGGTGGGAATCTATCTGGTCATCTGTATCTTCTTCGCCACACTCTTCTTCAGTTATATCCAACCGCTGATCCTGGAACACCTGCCGGGCGTGAAAGGCAACATGGTGGGCTTTGCAATCATCTTTCCCGTTATCGCCCCGCTGCTGTGGGCTGTCATAGTTCGAAAGAACCATTCCCCCGAGTTCCGCAAACTCTGGGCAGACAGCAAGTTCAACCGCGGTTCGCTGGTTTCGCTGGTACTCATCAAGATCATCCTCTGCATTGCGGTCATAATGGGCGTCCTGGTCCGTCTGTTCAACGTAGCACTCGGTGCCGGAGTAGTTCTCTCGACCGTAATCGTCGGAGCCATCTATTTCTCGAAGTGGGTCCGGCGACGGTCCACCTCGATCGAAGATCGCTTCCTGAAGAATTTTCAAGGCGATAAGAACAGCCCTGCGCGCACGGTGCTGAACGGTGCCATGCCGTTCGCCAACCTGCACATGACCGACATTACAATCTCCCCCGATTCGCCCTGTGTCGGTCAGACCTTGCAAGACCTGTGCATCCGGACAAAATTTCAGGTGAACGTCATCTCCATCGTGCGCGGTAATCAGCGAATCGATATCCCCGACGGTACGGAACATCTCTATCCTCACGACCGGATCACACTCGCGGGAACCGACGAACAGCTCGAACGTTTCAAATGTTCCCTGCAACCCGCCGGAGAGCAGAAACCGAAGATCGACAGGGCTGACGAGGAACCGATGCGGATCATGCAATTGAGCCTCGACAGTTGTTCGCCGCTGGTAAACCGGTCGATCCGCGAAGTCGCACTTCAGAACTGCATCGTACTGGGTATCGAACGAAACGGAAAAAATCTGATGAATCCTGAACCGGAAACCGTTTTCCGGGAAAATGACATGATATGGCTCGTCGGGAAACAACGGGCCGTTGAATCGTTAAATTAAAAACAAACTGCAATGAAAAAAATCATCTTAATCGCCCTGATAGCCATGTGCGCCGGTACGAGCAACGCACAGGAACCCAAAAACGCGACCCACAAACAACTCCGGGCCGAACAGGAGGCAGCCTTCGACATCCCGGCCTGCGGCCCCGACGGATCGGGCGGCATTACCGTCACTGGCAGAATTTCTGATTTCGAGCAGAGTATCGACAGGCGGGGAAACCTCTACATCCCAATAAATGTCATGGACACGGACATTTCGGTTCAGGAGCAGATCAGCCTGCCACGCGGCAGTAGCTCTGCCTCCGTCGACATTCTACCCAATTTTAACTCCAACCGGCATTCGTTAAGCGGCGTACTGCTTCCGCTCTGCAAAGCGCACCTCTTTCAGGGCAGATCATTCTAACCCGTCGGAGCGCTTCGCAGATAGCGTCCCTTACAGACGAACCAATGCTGCCGTAGCGACCTTCGGGGCCTCCTTCAGATCGGTCATGGCATTGATGAACCGTACATTCAGATAGTCCCCGAGCTCTTGCGCCTCGATTCGCCGGGCGGCGATCAGGCCCCGCTCCAGCAGTTCCTGCCGTTTCGTCCCGGCCAGCAGCGGACCGGCCGGCGTAAAAAGTCCGTCGGCAGACTCGAACACGAGATTGAAAGCCGAGGCATCCGTCACCAGACCGCGGCGGACAATGACGATCTCGTCGCACCCCGAATCGCGCAGCAGTATATTCAATCGGCTCCGATCCGTATATTTGTAGGAGTAGTCGATGGCATCGTCCCGGATTACTCCTACTTTTTCGATCCGTCGCCGTACATAAGGAATGTACTCGACCTTCCCGATGTCGCGGCCATATACGACCCGGCACTTGAACAACCCCTGCCGTACCTCTTCGGGGATTGAATTCGGCAAACCGGAGAGGCTCGGACACGTCCCGAAAAAATGTCCGGCCGTGCGGTCGACCCGAGCCTGATGATAGGCAAGGTTGTGCAATCGTCCCTGCTCGAGCCTTATGGCTTCGCTGAAGGTCGTCATAGGAATGGCAGATAGATTTTTTTCAACACCTCGTCGTACTCTTCCTCAGGCCGGCTCATCACGGTTATTCCGCCGCCACTGCGGAAACACATACCGCCGTCCGTCTGTTCGATATAGCGTATCATCACGGCGCTGTCCAACTCCCGGCCGTCGAAATAACCGAAAACTCCGGTATAAAATCCCCGCGGCCGTTCCTCAGCCCGTCGGATCAGTTCCAACGTCGAGCGCTTGGGAGCGCCCGATACGGAGCCCGCCGGCAACATCCGGAACAGGATGTCGCCCATGCGGGAGAAACTGTCCTCGGGCAGCGTCCCGACGATCTCCGAACTGACCTGCAAAATATCTCCCCGGTTCGTCCGCAGGGTGTCTATATAGCGGAAACGTTTGACTTCGACCCGCTCGGCAACCATGCCCAGATCATTGCGGAGCAGGTCTACGACGGTATAGTGTTCCGCCGTCTCCTTGGGATCGGCGAGAATGGCCTGTGCGGCATCGGGGATTGAGGCGTCGATGGTTCCCTTCATCGGATTGGTCGAGATACGTCCATCGGCTATGCGGACGAAACGCTCCGGCGAAAAACAGGCGAAGCGCCCCGGCACATAGAGGCAATAAGGGGCATCGCTGTGCAGAATCACCTCCTGCAGCGGAACAGACAGGGCGAGAGGTGTCCGGAGCGTCAGGTTCGCCAGAAACGAATCGCCGCGTTGCAATCCCTGCATCACTACGTCGAAGCGCGACAGATAGACCTCATAGGGTTCGGGGCTGGCTTCGAAAGTTCCGCGTTCCGCAGGTACTTTTGTTTTCGGAATGTTCGAACCGGCCGGAACCCGGAACAGCAGCTCGTGCTGCGCGGCCGGATCGTCCAGAAAGATACCCTCCGTCATTTCAAAATCGACGGCAAAAAGAAACGGCGTCCGCCGTCTGCCAGCGTCGTTCATCCGGATTCTCACTTCTTCGGCTCGCATACGTCGGAATTCAGAAAATTACGGATAATACCGCCCCCGCACTCCGTCATATAGGATTCGGGGTGGAACTGCATGCCATACACGGCGTATCGTACATGCTCGATGGCCATGACGCGGCCCTCGTCGTCCCATGCCGTAGCTTTCAGATCGGGCGGCAAGGTCTCTCCGTCCACCATCCACGAATGATAACGCCCGACAGCGACCGTCGGAGGCAGCCCCCGGAATATCCGGGAAGAAGTGTCGAGCCGCACGCGGCTCCTCACGCCGTGAAGCGGATGTTCGAGATTGCATAGCTCTGCACCGAACGCCTCGGCGATAGCCTGATGCCCTAAGCAGACACCGAGGATCGGAATCCGCCCCGCAGCCGTCCTCACCACATCGAGCAGGGTTCCCGCCTCGGAGGGGACGCCGGGCCCCGGAGAGAGCAGGATGCGGTCGTAATCGCCGACCTCCATCGCTGAAATACGATCGTTGGGCACGACAACGATGCGATCCGCCGATTCGCACACTTCGCGGACCAGATGCAACAGGTTATAGGTGAACGAATCGTAATTGTCGATCAGCAACAACTGCATAGGATACTTGTTATTGATGACAAATATACGATATTTCAATCAAATGTCCGATTGCACTATTTGCTATTATACACCCGACCGGGGAAGAACCTAATTGTATGAAGCCGCCTTATCCCTTGATGTTTATATTCTATGACGCGATAATTTGCCTTATCCTTCAATATTCCATCCGCGAGGTGCTTGGTCAGATTCCGGAATATGCACATTGGCCGGATCAAGATAAAGCCGTAAAGCCAATTATCCTTACCTGACCGTACAAAAACTATTCAAAGGGAACGCAATACATGGCTGCTTTACGAAAGAAATCAGGTATTCGAATTTACGGCTAATATGTCGCCTCGAACTTTATACAATTATCTGAGGTGATTCAATAGCCGAAAGGCTACACAGGTAAAAAATCTTTTTGCAGCCTTTCGTTTTATTAAAGTCGTTCTAAGACCGCAATCTCCGCACGGCAGTTCGTTCGAGCAAACGGCTCCTGCATGGATGTTCGGTAATGGATGAGAAAATGTCGCATCGTTTCCTGTATGGCTTTGGGCCGCTGCTTGTCGATAAAACCATGCGGCAAGAGTAGGACGGCGTAGTCTCCCGACCTTTGTACTTTGGTAAGCCAGTCGAAGAACAAGATGCATGCCGCCGTTTCGAAAGGAGGATTGGCGATGATATTCTCACAGCGAAAATCTATCTCTTCGAACCGCATCTGCATTGCGTCTACGGTCGGGTATAGCCGCTCGTAAATATCGACCAGTTCCCGATCGACATCAAAGCCGATGATTGCCGAGGGGTGTACTCCCTCGGCAATCAATGCGCGTGTCAGCTGCCCCGTGCCGCAACAGGCATCGACGATCCGACTGTCATTGTCGAAATACCGCACGGCCAATGCAGCCATCTGTCGAGCCGTACGATCCGGTGTCAGGTATTGCGACAAGTATACGCCCGGACGCTTCTGCCGCTCGCACATTGCGTCGTATGACCAGTTGTCGCCCTCGTAACGGAACGGTAGTTCACCGTGCTGCTGCAGGTAGTCGTAAATCTCTGCCAGCGTATCGGGACATCCCATTTGCCTGTGTTTGTAGTAGCTGCTGGTCAGCGCATAGCGCTTTGCAATTTTTTCAAAGGTTTTCATTGTAGCTTCAATTTTATGGAAAAGTTATTATTCTATTGATTCTCATAGCCGGGTTGAATCAAATACGGGCAGGTATTTGACAGACAGCAAATAATGTGTAGGATGCTGTTATTGGGTTTCGATGAAACGAACGTAACATTGTCCGAATGGGCAGTCGCCGTCGTTGATCTCGGCGGCCACTTCATCCGGCGTGAGTTTTTCCACCCTGTCTTCCGTTTCGTAAGCCGCAAGGATTTCTTGGTCGCTGACGTTGCGCTCCATCAGAACGCAGGGCCATGAGAAAGCGTAAAGTTCTTTTTTCCGGGTCTGTTCCTTTTCGGGAGCGATCCATTCCCGGAACTGGGCAATCTTCTCTTCGTCAGTGGCGCAGTTCTGCCAATGCTCCTCGATGAATTCGAGAATGTCGGGCAACGATGCGTCTGTTTCGTGCTCCAGAAGATGAATGGCCCGATCTTTCCACATGTCTTGGTCAATGCAGAGTTCCAAGTAACGATTCCACAAAATGATAAGCCAATCGGTACAGATTTCGTGCAGCCATCCGGTGCGGCATTCGCCCTCCATGTTGCGGAACGTGCAATTCCCGTCTGCTTTATAGTCTTCGAGAGTGTAGCGGGTGTAGACGGGAACTTCTCCCAGCTCCTCGTCTTCCCCGACCTCTTCCACATATACGGTATGAGGCAGCCAGTTCTCGGGACGCTCGTCGGTCCGGCAGAGGCCGGCGATAAGTTTTTCTTTCAGTGCTTTTACTTGTTCTTGAGGTGTCATAGTTGCAATCAGTTATAAATTTAAGATCGGCCGTCCGCAGTCGGGACAATAGACGGTCGATTGTTTATCTTGGAAGGACTCCTGCCATTGGCGGCAGAAAGGGCAGTTGTCCGGTGTTTTGTCCCGTTTGATGACATGGTCGGAGCTCCAGCCGTTCGAGTCGGAAAGGGCCTGCACATAGGCGTCGTATTCTCCTTTGGTCCGGAATTTCTTGTCATCGACGATGCCGCCGTTGTCCATGAGCCACTGCTCATTCGGCACATCGCCTGTCTCGTTGTAATGCCCTACGGCCTGTTCGCCGAGAATGATCGTTGCTTTAATCATGGTCAGGAATGTTTTGACAGGTACTCTTCGATGGATTTGTAGCGGTCGGGAACGTTCGCGTTTTCGTTGAAGCCGTTCAGGCAGTGCAGCAGGGCTTCTTCGAGGCCGGAATAGCGGCGCTCGAAGGTCTGAATGCTATCCAGACAATAAGCCTTTACCGCATACTTGAAAGGGGCGCAGAGTCTTTCGTCCTCCCGCCGCAGCGTGGCGAACCATTCGAAATGAAGCCGCAGGCGGAAGCTGTCGCTCTCGCGGGGCTTCATCAGGTGCTCCTCGTCGAGAAGCCGGCGGACGAGTGCCGGATCGAGCCACCTGTCGCACTCTCGGTATGCTTTGATACGGGCTACATAAGCGGCGGCATACTGCTCGATGTCCGCTTCCTTCAGGCCGTATTCTGCCGGATAAAAGTCCAGCACCTCTTTCGTCGTAACGGAGACGGTCCGGTCGTCTACTTCGATGTTGTAGGTCTTGTTTTCCGGCACCTCGTGGAACTCGAACCGTTGACATTCCACGACGGTAAATTCCCGTGCTGGGTCGGGCGCCGCAAGCGATTTGAGTTCTTCGAGGTCGCGGCATACGGCGACAATCCGGTATTTCTCGACCGCGTTCTCCGGGCCTCCGATGCGGATACAGGCGCCCTCGCATCCGTCGTAGGCGCCGTGTCGGACGATATCGCAGCGGGCGTAGTTGGGAGCGGTGTGATGCTGGGCCATGTATTCCGCCCATCGCTTGTCCATGTCGGTTTTCACCTCGTCGGAATCGGTCAGCGCGACATTGCCGCACCGACTGCACTCACCGTCGAGAAAGGCTTCGTATCCGAAGTCGAGAAACTGTTTGGTATTGGGATCGATAACGGCGGCACACTTTACATCGGTGCCGCCGCAGATACTGCATATGATTGACATAAGTTTTTGATTTGTGTATTTATTCGTATAATCTCTCTTTTTGGCGCTTTTTCAGGGTCATTCGGAGATACTGCATGAGTTTTCCGCAGGGACACAGGGCATGTTGCCGCTGGCGGACGTAGCTCAGGTCACCGTTCGAGAGGATCATGCCTTCGGCATTGAGATAGAGGTCGCCATAGACATAGTTCTCCTCCGTGAGGTAAATCTCATGAATGGGGTTCGGAAATCCCTCCGTGCAACGGCCTTCCCGGAAAAGGAAAACATGCCTGGCCTGTCCCCGGACTCCGAAGAAGGGATACGGGGAGAGCGCCGCGAGGGTGGCGGCATGTTCCGCCGGATCGTGGAAACGGTCGTCGCTCATTTCGAGCATGTGGCCCGAGCCGGGCCCCTGCTCCGTCTCCTGCTGGTACTCGTACAGCGCGGCGCAGGCTTCTATGAATTCCTCCGAGCGGGATGTGGCAGAGCCGTTGGTTACGATATAGAAGTCGTTGACCGTAATGTCGTAGGCGCGTACCCGTTCGAGGATATGGCGGATGGCCCGGACGTTGAGCGACGGCTCGCCGCCCGTGATGTTGAAATGGTGGATATACCTGACATGCCGCAGCAGGTTGGTTATATGCCGCAGGGAAATATCCACGGCCTCGGCATTTCCCCGCATACAGTGAGCGCAGCGCATGTTGCAGCGCCGGGTGATCTCGATACAGAGATTTTTGATATAGAGTTCCTTCATGTTCGTCGGTTCGAAATTGTTGCATGACGTGTTTTTACAGGTTTTCGATCAATTCACAAAACGCATCGAAGATCTCTCCGATACGCAAACTGTCGACAGGCACTTCACGAATGTCACCGCTGTCGTAATCCAGTGAGGCACACAGCTTCCCGTCTTTGACCGAGAACCCGTAAACATAACAAGGATCGCGATCCTCGTCGCAAACCGGTACGGAATATCCTTCGACAGAGAATTCCTCCTCATCGAAACGGGAAACGATATCCCGTATCAATTCCAGCCCCTGTTTTCCCAGCGTGCGATAATGCTCCTTCAGCTTGTCGACTTGTTGCCTGTCTTCTTCCGATACAGGACAAGTAATCTCCAGATGCTCCGGCGACAGTTCGAAGGTCTGCTCTCCGTCGCCGATCTGCACGATATTTCGAGTATGGTCTACCGCGAGCACATCGTACTCGCCGGATTTTCCCTGAACAGGATCGTCCCACCATACTTTTTGTCCTTTCTTGATTGTTGTTGTCATAGTTTGTAATTCGATGTTTTTTATTCTGTTTCGTCGGAAATTTCCTTTCCCGTATAGGGGTTGTACAGCGGCATATTGCCGACCGCTTCGGCGTCGATGGCGAAGCCGCCCCGGTCGATGTCGTAGAAGAGTTCCAGTTTCAGGGGTGTCGAGGCCACGAACTTTTCGGCCTCGGACTGCGGAAGGCCCGAGCCGGTCAGGCATTTGACACGGCGGCGGAACAGTTCCGGATAGGCATCCGGTGTGGTGACGATGTCGATGACTTCGCATGTCTCATCCGCGATGGCGAGGCGGTCGGAATCAGGTGTGCCTGTGTTCTCGGAACTACCGGCTGCGTTGTCATGTGCTACACCGTCGTCAGCGTTAAAGTCGAATTTCATCAGACGGACGATACGGTCGTACTGCTCGTCGTAGTAGCGGTCGAATTCATCTTGAAACTCTTCCTTATAATGTGTACCGCCCTCCGGATCGTCAGGGTCGTCCGCTTCAACGAACGCCTCGAAAGGCTGGCCGTGTTCGTTCATCAGGCGGGCGGCGGCAAGATCGCAGGCGAGTTCCATAATCGACGAGTTGATGTCGTCTTTGTTGTCCTTGTAATATCGATGCAGGTTTGTCATGTCTTCTTTATTTAGTGATTTGAGAATCTTAAAAATGAAAATGTTCTTTCAGTCGGGAGAAAAACTTCGACAACACGGATACATATCGGTAATGCCGATGTTCGGATCGTGTGTTTCCGGTCTTGTGAGAATTTGTAGCGTGTCATAATTTCATTATTAGTATTTATCTACCCGCAAGCCTTTCTTCGTCATCGAGAGCGAATAGCCTTCCTGCTGAAGTTGTTTCAGCACCGCAGCGTTGCTCTCGTGGATGAGAATCGGATGCGTGTTTGAATAGTTATCCTTTACCGGCGTATTGAACGATACGGTAATCCGGTTGTTCGAGGTGATGATCTCCAGCGCACGGCGGAAATCGTCGGGGTGCATTTTCATACGAGTAAGCGTTTTGTGTTTGGCACGGAAACGAGACGTGCGGCCTCCTTTCCGGAAGCCGCACGCAGGGTAAAACAGCCGTTGAAGGTATAGCTGACCTTCAGTTTGAATTTTCGTCGCATAGTGATGATGGTTTAATGTCATTGTTTTCAGACCATTCGTCGAAAGTTATCGCGTCGTAGACACCGTATCGGCGTATTTCGGCGTATGCCTGTCCTTCCCGGAGCAGAGACTGTCGGGTGACGAACGTTCCGGTGAAGTTTGCCAGAGCCAGCGGCACGAGCCACTGAAAATCGCTGCCCCGGCCGCCCATGACCTCGCAGGAGTGAAATCCTGTGGGGAGGGTTTCGGAATCGAGGCGGCACATGGTGAAAAGGGCCGGGATGCCGTTGATCTCGGCGTTGCGGAAATCCTTGATAGCCGCGAAAGAAATGGATGATTCGTATGCCATGATATTGAAATTATGCCGCCTGCTCCGAAACGAGCAGGCGGCAGGTGATTAGAGAAAAATTCGGTACCACGCTCCGCGCAGATAGACGTTACCTTCCACATAGAGCGTATATAAGTCCGCAGAGACGATCCGCAGGAATAACGTCCTGTCGCCATGTAGCTTCTTGATCCGATACCGGAACGCTTCGGCGGGGAAGGGCTTGCGTGAGATGAACCGTCCGCGGATCTCGCCGTCCGAGGGGATGTATTCGTACAGCCGGTAATTGAATGCCAGCCAGCGGAGAATTTTGCGGCGGGTTTTCGCATCGTCCGTTCGCAATGTGAAACGGTTGAAACAAAGATTGTTCATCGCAAATCGGAGTTAGTTCAATGACAAGGCCCGACAGAAATAGTCCGTATAATCGAAGTCCAGTCCCAGCCCCGCGCAGGCCGTTTCAAGGTCGCCGTAGCACAGCACACCTGCATCCCGCAATTCCCGCAGGTTCTGAAGTTCCGCAACCAGATATTCCTCGGCGCGCCGTTCGCCGCAGTGGCACGCGGCGCAGATATTTTCGATAATAATGTTTCGTTCCATAGATCGTCTTCATTTCAGGTTATATAACCGGGCGAAATAGCTGACAACACCCGGAATGCGTTTCTTGTAATAGGGCTGGTTGTCCTTACACCATGCGGCGAGTTCCTGCTTCGAGGTAAAGGGCTTGCGCCAGCTCCGGCCCTGCATGATAAGTTCCAGCTCCGGAGCGAGGCTGTCGATGAAATCTCCGACCCGCCAGCCTTCCCAGACGTGTTTTTGCAAGTCGATGGCTTTCGTCGTACTCATAGCTGTAGTCGATCAGGGTTTAAGTATAAGTTTGTTGTCGGAAAGCGCGAGGAAATCGTCGAGTGTGCGGCAGCGATAGTCCAAAGAAATCTTTTCGCACATAAGTCGTAATAGGATTTCGGATAGGTGTGTTTGCGGACGAGAAACAGAATGCCGTTTCTGCGGAAACCGGCGCTCGCCTCCTCGAAATAGTTTTTCAGGCTGTCCGCAGCGTGTGTAACACGGTAGAACAGGGCTGCTTCCGGAACGAACTCCTGCACGGCTTCCAACACGGCCGATGCGCCTTGAATGGCCCGCTCTATGTTATCCTCGGCATTGGCGAGCAGCAGTTCGTCGAAGGTCGACTGATCGATCCACTTTCTCATCGCTGGGCCACCTGCCTGCGGCAGGATTCCATTTCCCGCAGGTAATCGTTCAACGCAGGGGTCAGGATCGTACACTCCGCATCGGGTTGTCCGAGGAAGCATTTGACCTTTACGGATGCCTCCACGCCGTCTCGGGCGTAGGTTTTGAAGCGGTAGGCGTAGCCCGCCACTGCAATCTCGAATTTCGTGGTTTTCATCTTCGAAATCTGTTTTGGTTTGACATACCGCCGGTACACCCACTTTTGAATAGTGGTTCGCCGGCTTCGGGGCAGGATTCTCAGTGGCAGGTGCAGCCCGCAGGCGTAATTTTTCGTGCGATACGACCCGAAGGGTGGAGATCGTGCGAAAAATTACGACAAGGGCGTAAGCGCCTGACACTATCTTGCCCCGGGCCGGCGATCACATGGGAAATATTTTTCCTCCTCCCGACAGAATGTCAAAAAAAGCTGTCTGAAACGCATCGGACAGCTTTGCGAAAAGATAAAGCTACGATTCGAGGATATGAGCTATAATCAGCGAATTATGAAACGTGCGGTCGCAGAAAGGATACGCTGGATTTTACGACGTTGAAGATGTTCCGTAAGGGCGATCAGGTCGTAAGCGCTGTACATCATCTGTCCGTTGACAGCACGGGCTTTGATAATGCGTTTGCGCCGGTATTGCTCCAGTTTGTTGCGGTCGAGCCCCAGGACCTCGCAAACCTTGCGCGCCGAGAGGAACATCGGGCGGTCGCTGTGACCCAGCAGATGCTCGAAGAGCAGCAGCGATTGTGCCTGCATGAAATACGTTTTAAGAAGCCGCTCGAAAATCCCGGATTCGACCAGGCAATAGGTTCTTTCTGTTGTGTTGTCTGACATAACGATATATATTAAAGATTGCGGACAGCTTTTCTCAACGATTTTTTCTGTTGGCAGTCTGCTTCGATACGTTCGATGAAACGGGTGATCTCCGCAGACGAAAACAGCAGACGGCGCCCGAAACGGAAGCCGACGAGCTGGCCCGAAGTGCGATAACGGCGCAGCTGACGGTCGCTCATCTTCAACAGGTCGCAGACCTCGTCGACTTCCAGAACAGGCATCCCGCAAAGCATATTGCGATGCCGTTTCATATAGGAGACATCCTCGCGGATCTCCCGTACGATTTCGAGTATCTCCTCCGTGTGTTCCATAATGGCTCGGTAGATTGTTCCCGCTGCAAAGATGGCATGATAACACACGGTATTCGTATCAGTATCTGTTTACTGATATGAAATTTATGGTAGAAGGCTGATGTCCAGCACGATTCAGACGACGGCGAATTTATCCGCCAGTTTTTCTTTGAGCATGTCGACTTCCCGGTCGATCATCGGATGGGTTACCTTCGCGTAGATTTGAGTCGTCGTGATGTTCTTATGTCCCAGCATTTTAGAGAGGGTTTCCAAAGATACGCCGTTCGACAGGCAGATCGTCGTGGCGTAGGTATGCCGCGCCAGGTGGAACGAGAGCTGTTTGTCGATGCCGCATTCCCGAGCTATGTTTTTAAGGCTGTCGTCGATGGAATCCAGAGAAGACAGTTTGAACAGGTAACGATTTCCAGCCAGACCCCGGTATTTATCCAGCAGGAACAGCGGATAAGGAAGCAGTTTGACGACATATTTCGTTTCGGTCTTCTGGCGGTTGCCGCTGATCCACCAATCCCCGTTCGCATCCTGTTCGAGTTGATCGTAGGTCAGCGTCGACATGTCGGCATAACAGATACCCGTAAAGCAGGAGAACAGGAACATGTCGCGGTTGTAATCCTGACGCTTGTAGCGCAGGCGGGTAGTCATCATGCGCCGAAGTTCATCCTCGGTCAGGAAACCACGCTCCGGATTCGGTGCCGTATACTGGTAAAGGGCAAAGGGGTTGCGGGGCATCCAGCCGTTGTTGAAGGCGATCTTGACCATGTATTTAAGGCATCTGAGATAGCCGCAGACGGTCATGGGTTTCAACCCCAGAACGGATTTCAGATAGACATGGTACTGCTCGATGAACGACTGTTCCAGCTCGGCCAGAGGCATGTCGCTCACACAGTATTCTTTACGCATGAAAGAACGCAGATGGTCGATGGACTTGCGGTAGCGTTTCCATGTGCCATGGCTGCGGTCGATGCCGACACGTTTTTTGAGATCGGCGGTGAACTTCTCGAACGCCTCGAGAAGCATGCGGTATTTCTCGCCGAAACCCAGATAGGCATTTTTGACCTTCTCGGCCGTGACGAACGAATCCCGGTCGCAGATAGACTGATAGTGCTTACCGATCTGGGTACGGATATTATCCAGATGACGGTTGATCCGGTCGGCCTCGACGCTCCGGCCTTTGGCACGACCGCCGCTGACTTCCCACAGATGTTCCGGAACGGAAAGTTTCGCACTGAACTGCGCGATGCTTCCATTGACCGTAATCCGGCCCATGACTGGAACCAGCGCCTGTTTCTTCTCTTTGTTCCTTTTAAGGTAGAACAGAACCTTGAATGTGCTGCGCATAAACTCTGCTGTTTTAAAGGGTGCAAATATAATCTTAGCAGAGTCTGAGAACAAGATGAATAAAAGCGTAAGAAATTGTAAATCACTTTTATACGAAGAACGAGGCAAAATAAACGAGGTAACGATTTGGAAATCGAAACCTCGTTTATCACTACCTTATTTGCTGCTTTTTTTTAATAGCCTCCCAGAAAGAAAATGCATAATGTTCTGATTATCTTTTACATTGCTTTTTCTATCGGAAACCTATTTATTTTACCGGAACTTCGAAGGAGGGCGGGGATTTTCATGCAGGAACGGCCGCAGGCACACCGACCGGACCGAAGCCGACAGCATTACATAACCGCATCGTTACACGGAACGGACAGACGTGCAACCGCGTAATGGGTCGCAGAGCGCGACCAGACGAGGCGGTGCGAAACGGGCCGGAGATGGAGTGAGCCGGATCGGAATATGGGTGAATCCGAGCAAGAGCCAACCGGAACCGCAGCGTGCGGCCGGGAAAAGCCGGAAACGGAAAGCGAAAGACAGAGGGAGGGCCGAAAGCGGGAAAACGAGAACGGAGAGCAAACCGGGATGGGCCGGAAGCGGGGAACCGCCGGGAAGGGCGGATCAGGCTTTTCCGGGCAAAAGCGATTCGGACCGCCCTTCCGCACAGGCCGCGCGCAGGCGGTCGGCCAGTTCGGGAACTCCCTCGGCGGCACGTTTGCGGATCACCTCCAGCGGATTGCGCACGCCGCGAATCGCCGGCCGTCCCGGGTCGACCACGTAAACCGGAATGTCGGGACGCACGCAGCGCACCAGCGACGCCGCAGGATAGACCGCCAGCGACGTTCCGACCACCATCAGGATGTCGGCCCCGGCGGCAAGTTCCGCCGCACGGTCGAATTCGGGAACCGGCTCGCCGAAGAAGACGATATGCGGACGCAGCAGCGAACCGTCGGGAGCGCGGTCGTCGAAACCCTGCTCGACGCCGTCGAACGGCAGGATAAGCGACGGATCGTCCGTCGAACGAAGTTTGGTAAGCTCCCCGTGCAGGTGGAGAATATGCGTCGAACCCGCCCTTTCGTGCAGATTGTCGACATTCTGGGTGATGACCCGGACGTCGAAATCGCGTTCCAGACCGGCAATCGCCCGGTGGGCGGCGTTCGGCTCGGCCTTGAGCATTTCGGCACGCCGCTCGTTGTAGAAACGGATGACGCCCCGACGATTGAAATCAAGCGCTTCGGGAATGCAGACCTCCTCGATCCGGTAATTCCCCCATGTTCCGTCGGAGTCGCGGAACGTCGCCAAACCGCTGTCGGCGCTGACGCCGGCGCCGGTGAAGACAACAAGTTTTTTCATTGCATGATGTAGTTTCGCCCGGTAAAGGTAACAAATTTATGGCATAGTTCGTGCAAGATCGGTCCGATGTAAACCAAATAAATATTTTTACGCTATGGATCAACAGAAACACACCACCGAAGACACCCTGACCGACATTTTCGGCTCGAAAGAGATGCGTTCGCCCGCTCCCACGGAATTCATTCCCAAGAACAAGACAGCACCCGAAATCGCCTATCAGCTGGTCAAGGACGAGACCTATCCCCAGACCCAGCCGAGGCTCAACCTGGCGACGTTCGTGACCACCTACATGGACGACTACGCCACACGGCTGATGAACGAAGCCATCAACATCAACTACATCGACGAGACGGAGTATCCGCGCGTCGCGGTGATGTGCGGCCGCTGCCTCAATATCGTGGCCAACATGTGGAACTCGCCCGAAAAGGCCGAGTGGAAAACCGGCGCGCTGGGCATCGGATCGTCCGAAGCATGCATGCTGGGCGGAGTGGCCGCATGGCTGCGCTGGCGGGCGCGCCGCAAGGCCGCAGGCAAACCCTTCGACAAACCCAACCTGGTGATGAGCACCGGATTCCAGGTCGTGTGGGAGAAGTTCTGCCAGCTGTGGCAGATCGAGATGCGCACCGTGCCCCTGACGCTCGACCACCCGACGCTCGACATCGGCGAGGCGCTGAAGGCCTGCGACGAGAACACCATCTGCATCGTGCCCATCGCCGGCGTGACATGGACGGGTCTCGACGACGACATCGAGGGTCTCGACAAGGCGCTCGACGCCTACAACGCCAAGACGGGCTACGAAATCCCGATCCACGTCGACGCGGCTTCCGGAGGTTTCATCCTGCCGTTCCTACACCCCGAGAAGAAGTGGGACTTCCGCCTCAAATGGGTGCTGTCGATCTCCACGTCGGGCCACAAGTACGGACTGGTGTACCCCGGACTGGGATGGGTCGTATGGAAGGACAAGAAGTACCTGCCCGACGAAATGTCGTTCTCGGTCAACTACCTCGGCGCGAACATCACGCAGGTGGGCCTGAACTTCTCGCGGCCGGCGGCGCAGATTCTCGGCCAGTACTACAACTTCATCCGGCTGGGATTCGAGGGGTACAAGGAGGTGCAGCAGAACTCGATGGACATCGCCAAATACTGCCACGAGCAGATCGGCAAGATGCCGTGCTTCCGGAACTACGCCAAAGAGGTCGTCAACCCGCTGTTCATCTGGATGATGGACCCCGAATACGACAAGAAGGCCAAATGGACGCTGTTCGACCTGCAGGCCGCCTTGCAGCAGAGCGGCTGGATGGTCCCGGCATACACCATGCCCAAGAACATCGACGAGATGATCGTCATGCGCATCGTGGTTCGCCAGGGCATGTCGCGCGACATGGCCGACATGCTTCTGGGAGACATCCGCAACGCCGTGGCCGAGTTCGAGAAACTCCGGTACCCCACGCCCTCGCGCATCAAGTACGAGAACAAGGAGCACCAGAAAGGCAAGGTCTACACGCATTGATGCGGCCGGAGATCACCGGACCTCCGACTGCCGGAACGCTGGCGGGAAAAGCGGCCTTCGGACCGCAATTTCGGCCATAGCATCCAAAAGAGGCTTCTCAAGCCGCCCCTGAAGGGCGCTTTCTCGCGGCCGGCAACGGCTGACCGAACATTCAGGGACCTTCCTCGCGACACGCGCCCCCTCCGGGCGGCAGAACGCCGGACGGCTCACGCTTCACCCCCGAAGCGGAGCCGTCTTTTTCATTTGCGGCGGGAGGCTTTTCCGGACCTTCGGCGGCGGCCTACGCAAGCCCGGCGCTGCCGCCACGGACCGGAAAAACGCCCCCGCAGCGACACGACGCAACGAACAAAACATAGGGCGCAAAGGACTTGCCGGGACCGGAAAAAATACGTATCTTTCGTGCGTTTTATCCCCAACGTCTATGAAAGAGAATTTCGACATTTTCCTGATCGTCATGGCCCTTCTGGCCGCCGTGGTCTACGCCGCGCTGCACTTCTTCGAGGCGGGCTACGGCTATCTCTTCGACCGCCGCTACGGGCCACCCGTGCCCAACCGCGTGGGCTGGATGGTGATGGAATCTCCGGTTTTCATCCTCATGTGCGTGCTGTGGGCCTCGTCCGAAAGGATGTGGCAGGCCGGGCCGCTGGCGCTGTTCTGCCTGTTTCAGGCCCACTACCTCCAGCGGGCCTTCATCTTCCCGCTGCTGATCCGCGGCAAGGGCCGCATGCCCCTCGGCATCGTCGTGATGGGCATGGTCTTCAACACGCTCAACGCCCTGATGCAGGGAGGCTGGATTTTCTACGTCTCGCCCGCTGACTACTACGCCGGATGGTCCGCACAGCCCTATATCTATATCGGCGGGGCGTTGTTCGTGGCCGGAATGGCCGTAAACCTCCATTCGGACCACATCATCCGCCACCTCCGCCGCCCGGGCGACACGCGCCACTACATCCCCCGCGGGGGCATGTTCCGCTACGTCTCGTCGGCCAACTACTTCGGCGAACTGCTCGAATGGGTGGGATTCGCCGTAGCCTCGTGGTCGTGGGCCGGAGCGGTCTTCGCATGGTGGACCTTCGCCAACCTCGCGCCGCGCGCCGCATCGCTGCGCCGCCGCTACGAGCAGGAGTTCGGCGAAGAGTTTTCGCGCCTTCGCCGCAAACGGATCATCCCCTTCATCTATTGACCCGCCTAAAAGGCGGGGTTTAGGTTGCGGATGGTCCGTTACAACGTTTTTCACCCAGTTCTGCGCCCGCCGGATTAAGAAGGCGGCTTCAGGGACGACGCAAGAATTTCACGTTTCGGAACGAAGTCTGCGCATCCGACTTTCAACCCTCAACCTCTAACTCTCAACTTTCAATTCAATGTCCTCTACACTTTTCACCCCTTATAAATTAGGCCCCGTCACGCTGCGCAACCGCACGATCCGTTCGGCGGCCTTCGAATCCATGGGCAAGGACTTCGGTCCCACCCGGCAGCTCAAGGACTACCACGTCGCCGTAGCCCGCGGCGGCGTGGGCATGACCACGCTGGCCTATGCCGCCGTGTGCCGCAGCGGACTGTCGTTCAACAAGCAGCTGTGGCTGCGTCCCGAGATCGTTCCCGGACTGCGCGAAATCACCGACGCCGTGCACCGCGAAGGGGCCGCCGCGGCCATCCAGATCGGACATTGCGGCAACATGACCCACTGGACCACCGCCGGGCAGATGCCCATCGGCGCCTCGACGGGATTCAACCTCTACGCCTACACGCCCGTGCGGGGCATGAAGAGACGCGAGATCGAACAGGTGGCCCGCGACTTCGGCACGGCGGTGCGCACGGCCCGCGACGCCGGATTCGACTCGGTGGAGGTGCACGCCGGGCACGGCTACCTCATTTCGCAGTTCCTGTCGCCCTACACCAACCACCGGCACGACGAATACGGCGGCTCGCTCGAAAACCGCATGCGCTTCATGCGCATGTGTCTGGGCGAGGCCGTGGAGGCGGCCCGGGCGTGCGGCATGGCGATCACCGTGAAGCACAACATGTACGACGGCTTCAAAGGGGGCATTGAAATCCCCGAGAGCATCGAGATCGCCAAAGTCATCGAATCGTTCGGCGTGGACGGCATCGTCCTCTCGGGCGGATTCGTCTCGAAGGCCCCGATGGCCGTCATGCGGGGGCTGATCCCGATCTACACCATGAGCTACTACTCGCCGCTGTGGCTGCGCTACTTCATCCGCTGGTGCGGTCCCTTTATGATAAAACAGTTCCCCTTCGAGGAGTGTTATTTCCTCGAAGACGCCAAGAAATTCCGGGCCGCCCTGAAAGGTCCGCTGATCTACGTCGGGGGACTCGTCAGCCGCGAGGGCATCGACCGGGCGCTGGACTCGGGATTCGAGCTGGTTCAGATGGCCCGGGCGCTCGTCAACGACCCGGCGTTCGTCGCAAAGCTCCGCGAGGGCGACGCGGCGACGCGAAGCGCCTGCGACCACCGAAACTACTGCATCGCGCGGATGTACTCCGTGGACATGAAGTGCTGCAAGCATTGCGACAACCTCCCGCGACGGATCGTCGAAGAACTCAAACGCCTGCCGTGATGAAACGCGAAGCAATCACACCGTGCGGGGAGCACACCGCAGCCGTTTCCGGAAGCGGCCGCAGCGTCGGCCGGCGGGGAGCCGTCGCCCCGGGAAGCGCCTGGGCGCTGGTCACGGGAGCCGGGTCGGGCATCGGACGCTGTTACGCCCTGCGGCTGGCGGCGTTGGGCTACAACCTGGTGCTGGCGGGCAACCGCCGCGAACCGCTGGAGACGGTATGCGGCGAGATACTCGCTGCCGGAGCGGGTCCGGACGGCGGCGTCCGGAAAGCGGCATCCCCCGCCGCCGGGTTCCGGCCCGAGGTGCGGATCGTGGAGATCGACCTGGCGCGCATCGAAGCCGCTGCGGAGCTGTGGGAGGCCGTGCGACGCGAAGGAGCCGCCATCGACGTACTGGTGAACAACGCCGGGATATTCTCGTTCCGCGACATCCTGCAAACCCCCGCCGAGCGCATCGAGCGCATCATCCTGCTGCATGACCTGACGAACACCCAACTGTGCCGGATGGCGGCGGCCGACATGGTGCGCCGCGGCTGCCGGGGGCACATTCTCAACATGTCCTCCTACTCGCTGTGGATGCCCTTTCCGGGACTGGCCCTGTACAGCGCGTCGAAGGCCTACCTGCGGTCGTTCTCGGTGGCCTTCGCGAAGGAGGTCCGCGAGCACGGCATCCGCGTCACGGCGGTCTGCCCGGCGGGTGTGGCGACCGACCTCTACGGACTGACTCCCCGCTGGCAGCGCATCGGCACGCGCCTCGGGGTGCTTATCACGGCCGACTCGTGCGCCCGGCGCGGACTGCGCGCCCTGTGGCGGGGACGCCGGTGCATCGTCCCCGACTGGTGGAACCGCGTGTGGATTCCCCTCTGCAAGATACTGCCGATGTGGGTGCTGCGTCCGGTCCGCAAGTTCACGATGAAATTTCAGAAATAGGCTCTTCGAGCACGAAAAAACAATAAATTATGAACACAATCAAAACCGTCGTCTTCGACCTCGGAGGCGTGCTGGTCGATCTGGACATAGACCGCTGCACCGGAGCCTTCCGGAGCCTCGGAATGGATGCCGTGGCCGATCTGATCAACCCCTACTACCCCGCCGAAATGATCGGACGGCTGGAACACGGCGTCATTTCGTTCCACGAAGCCTGCGACGAAATGCGCCGCCTGTCGGGCACGCCCGAGATAACCGACGCGCAGATCGCCTGGGCCTACGGCCAATTTCTCGTGCGCATCCCGGTCGCGAAACTCCGCCAGATAGACGCCCTGCGCGAGCGCGGAATCCGGACCTGCGTGCTCTCGAACAACAACCCCGCGTCGATGAAATACATCCGACGGATGTTCACGGCCGACGGCAAGACGATGGACGACTATTTCGATGCCGTTTTCCTCTCCTACGAACTGCACGAGCTGAAGCCCTCGGAGGCGATTTTCCGCAAGATGATCGCCGCAGGCGGCATGCGCCCCGAAGAGACGCTTTTCATCGACGACGGACAGAAGAACGTCGACGCCGCGCAGAGACTCGGATTCGCGGTCTACATGCCCGGTCCGGGGGAGGATTTCGGCCACATACTCGACAATCTCAACCGTTACGAAGAGATCCTGTAAAATCGCGCAGGCCGACTGATGCCGCCCGTCGCCGCGGCCGTGTCGCCCGTGAGGAAAAGCCGCGTCGAAAAGCACGGTCGCGAACTTGCCGTGGGCGGCTCGGTCGGCCGCCCACGGCACGGGACGGAAACCGCGCCGTCGGCAGGGAGCGCATCATCCGCGTCATACGCAGAAACCGCGCCTCCAGCCGAAAGCCCGCCGATCCGGCAAAGACAGGAACAAAACAAAGCAACCCCTCCGGTCGCAGGACCGGAGGGGTTGCCTCATTTCATACATCGTCTGTCGGAGTGACAGGATTCGAACCTGCGACCCTCTGGTCCCAAACCAGATACGCTACCGGACTGCGCTACACTCCGAACGCCGCGGCTTCCGCCGGAATTTCAATAAAAAAGCAGACCACCCTATCGAGCAGTCTGCCGATTTGTCGGGGAGACTGGATTCGAACCAGCGACCTCCAACTCCCGAAGCTGGCGCGCTAACCGGACTGCGCTACACCCCGAACAAGTGCCCTTATCGTTTTAAGAGCGCACAAAGATAAGTTTAAAATCCGAAAAGACAAAATTATTTCCGAAAAAACATTCTTCAAAAATAACGGACCGGACTCAAAAGCCCCGCAGCGGACGATCGCGGCCGCCTCGCAGCAAGCCTCGCAGCAAGCCTCGCAGCGCCCGGTCCGCCCCGGCGGCGGCGGAGGAGGAGGAGGAGGAGGAGGAGGAAAATCCCGGCTTCCGGAACAAGAGACCGATTTTTTTCGTATATTGATGCCGCAACGACGCTTTCACGAGCCAGGAGGCGCAACCGCCCCGGATGCAATCCGGTTTTGCGGCCGCCCGTTTTTTCATGTTTACAGACAATGACCGCCAAACTGCTGCTCATACTCCGCTTCTACCGCTCGGCGATGCTCCTCTTCTGCGGAGCGGCGAGCCTCGCCCTGGCATGGGTCGCCAAGGTCCACGGAACGCCGATCGTCCCGGCCCTGCTGTTGGGAAAGGCTTTGATTTACCCGCTTTTCCTCTACGTGTGGATCATCCCGCGCTATTCCGATGAATTCTACTATTACCGCAACCTCGGCATCCGCCGCCGAACACTGCTGGGCGTAAGCTGCGCGGTGGATTTCGGGTTATGCTGTCTTTTGCTGAACTATTCCGCCGCCCTGCTGCATGCCGCCCGCTGAAAAACATATTCTCGAAATCGACTCCGCAGAGCTGGCGTTCGGCGAACGGCGCATTCTCTCGGGAGTTTACCTGCTCGTCGAAACAGGCGGCGTGACGGCTGTGCTCGGGCGCAACGGATGCGGAAAAAGCTGTCTGATGAAGATTCTGTCGGGGTCGCTGAAAGCGGGATTCTGCTCGATGCGCATCGACGGGAAATGGCACAGACGGTTTACCGAAAAGGAGATTCGCTACCTTCCGCAGCATCCGTTCATTCCCGGATGGTTGCGGCTGGAACGCGCGCTCGGCGATTTCGGGCTGCAAAGGGAAGACCTGGAACGGAGGTTTCCGGAGTTCATTTCCCTGCGCGGAACCCGCATCGGGGAGCTGTCGGGCGGGGAACAGCGGATTCTGGAATGTTTCATCATCCTGCGCAGCCCGGCCCGGTTCATCCTGCTCGACGAGCCGTTCTCGCAGATTGCACCCCTGCACGTTGCAACGCTCCAAACACTCATCCGGCAGGAAAAGGCCACGAAAGGGATTTTGCTCACCGACCACATGTACCGCCACGTGACCGGCATTGCCGACCGGCTGTACGTAATGGCCGACGGGCAGGCCTATCCGTGCGAAAACGACGAAGACCTGGTCCGGCGGGGCTATCTGAACCATCTCTGAACGGTCACAGCCGGCGGTAGTGGCAGTAGAGCAATTCGCCGTCGTCGCCCCGCAGGTGCATGCCGCCGCCCTGGCAGTATCGGAACATCGAGCAATCGGCGCATTCGCCCCTGCGCGCCCATTCACGGTCGCGGAACGGCTCGAAGCGGTTCTGCCACACGTCCCAGAACCGATCCCGGTAGATGTTTCCCTGATGGTAGTTGGCGCGGATCGACGTGCACCCCGAAATGGCCCCGTCGACACGGATCGAAGCCACCGAAACACCCGCGGCGCATTGGTAGAAATGGTCGCGGACCTCGGCCTCGTAACCGCCCAGGAAGCCTTCGCAGGCATAGCTGACCTCGATCCGGCCCTCCTGCCGCGTGCGGCGGATGAACTCCAGCATCTCCCGGAACTGGGCGTCGGTCATCCGCAGCGTCGGGTCGTTCTTGGCACGCCCCATCGGGAAAATCGAGAAGAGCCGCCAGTGGCGCACCCCCTCCGAAAGGAGCATGTCGCGGAAGGCCTCCAGCTGCGGGACCATCGCCCCCGTGACGCAGGTGACCACGTCGTACGACAGCGAGGGTTCACGCACGATCATCCGCACGGCCTCCAGCGCGCGGTCGTAACTGCGGGGATTGCCGCGGATATAGTTGTGTTCGCGCTCGAAACCGTCGAGGCTCACCGAAACCGATTTCAGCCCCGCGTCGAGCAGACGGCCGAAACGTTCCGGGGTCAGGGCCATGCCGTTGGTCACCATGCCCCACGGGTAGCCGCGGCGCGTGACCTCGGCGCCCGCCTCCTCCAGGTCCGCGCGGACGAGCACCTCGCCGCCCGAGAAGATGACCAGCACGTCGGCGGGATCGACGTGGGGCGTCACCTCCTCGTCGAGCACCTTCAGAAAATCAGCCAGCGGCATGTCCGCCACGCCGGGGTCCACCCGACAGTCGCTGCCGCAATGGCGGCACGAGAGGTTGCAGCGCAGCGTGCACTCCCAGAATAGCGTATCGAGACGGTGTTCGCGCACCGTCGAAGCATAGAGTTCGGAAAAAATATTGAGGGCCAGTCGTTTGCGAAGTCCCAGCCGGCGGCGTGACATGGCTTATTTTCTGCCGACGGAAGGGTCCTCCTCCTGCGGACGTTCGGCCACGGGAGGCAGCGAATCGGGACGTTCGCGTTCCAGGCGTTTGAGCCGCTCGTTGCGGACGCTGTCCTGCCGGGGCGTCCGCACGCCGTACATGACCACCACGCGGCGGGGAAATTCGGGGTATCCCTTTACGGCCGTCGTATCGGCGCCCTGCGTCTTCGCGGTGTCCTCCTTGGGAGCGTTTTTCACCGACGTACAGGCTGCGGAGAAGCCCAGAAGGGCTGCCAGCGCGAGTTTCAGATTTCTGTTCATAACGCCATGAGGTTTAACATTCTCAATGCAAAGATAAGAATTTTCCGCACAAGACGAAAAAACATGCCAAAAAGTTTTGAAAGCCAATGTTTTTTATTTTACTTTGCCGAACACATTAACACTTTAATTCTCTATTTTTATGACAGGTAAGGTAAAATGGTTCGATGGCAAGAAAGGCTACGGATTCATTACGGCGGAGAACGGAAAAGAGATTTTCGTACACTTCTCGGGCATCGCAAAGGACGGCTTCAAGTCGCTCAACGAAGGTCAGGCAGTCGAGTTCGAAGTTGGCTCCGGTGCCAAGGGAGAACAGGCTATTAACGTAACTGTAGTTGAGTAATCGCGCAAACTATAATTACAGAGAGCAAAAAAGGAGGTCCCCTCGAACCGGAGGCCTCCTTTTTTCTTGCCCGTTTGAAAAAAAAGCAGTACTTTTGGGCGTCCGAAACCGAAAAAAAGGTTCTCAAAACATAAAAACCCTATCAAAACCATGAAAGAAGCAATCGCAATTCTGACCGGCGGCGGACCGGCTCCCGGCATGAATACCGTAGTGGGCAGTGTCGCCAAAACGTTCCTGCGCCAGGGCTATCGCGTCATCGGCCTGCACGAAGGCTACACGGGCCTGTTCAACCCCTCGCCCCGCACCGTAGACATCGACTACCCGATGGCCGACGGCATCTTCAACCAGGGAGGTTCGTTCCTGCAGATGAGCCGTTTCAAACCCAAGGACTCGGATTTCGAGAACAACTTCAACCTCAAGTTCTTCACCGACAACAACATCAAACTGCTGGTGACCGTCGGCGGCGACGACACGGCTTCGACCGCCAACCGTATCGCCAAGTTCCTCGAGGCCAAGAAATACCCCATCGCCAACATCCACGTGCCGAAGACCATCGACAACGACCTGCCGCTTCCGAAGGGCACGCCGACGTTCGGCTACGAGTCGGCCAAGGACAAGGGCGCCGTCATCGCCCGCGCCGTCTACGTCGACGCACGCACGAGCGGCAACTGGTTCGTGCTGGCTGCCATGGGCCGTTCGGCCGGCCACCTGGCATTCGGCATCGGCGAGGCCTGCCACTACCCGATGATCGTCATTCCCGAGATGTTCGACAAGACGGAAATCACCGTCGAGAAGATCGTCAACCTGGTGATTTCGTCGATCATCAAGCGTAAGATCATGGGCATGGACTACGGCGCAGCGGTGATTTCCGAAGGTGTGTTCCACGCGCTGTCGGACGAGGAGATCCGCAAGAGCGGCATCCACTTCACCTACGACGAGCACGGACATCCCGAGCTGGGCAAGGTGTCGAAGGCGCACATCTTCAACGAGATGATCGAGATGAAGCTCAAGGAGCTGGGTCTCAAGGTCAAGAGCCGTCCGGTGGAGCTGGGCTACGAAATCCGCTGCCAGACCCCGATCGCCTACGACCTGACCTACTGCTCGGAGCTGGGTATCGGCGTGCACAAGCTCTTCGCCGAGGGCAAGACGGGCTGCATGGTTTACGTCGATTCGGAGGGCAACGTCTCGCCGCTCTACCTCAAGGACTTGCAGGACCCCACGACGGGCAAGATTCCGCCCCGTCTGGTGGACATCAAGTCGGACAAGTTCACGTCGGTGGTGGAGACCATTCTCAACGCCATCACCCCGGCCGACTACGAAGCCGCCAAGGCTTACGTTCCCAATCCCGAGGAGTACGACTTCCACAAGATCCTGAACTGGAAATAATCCGGTCGCAATCCCATACTCTGATCCCCGCCCATCGCGGGCGGGGATTTTTTTCGCAAAATATTTGCTCGGGGGGGGGATTTCGTATATTTGCATCCCAGAATAACCCAATTCATCATGGAAAAGACCGAAAAACCGGTGTTCGAGCCGATGCCCGAAACACCTGCGGAGCCGGCATCCACGGTCTCCGAATCCGCCGGACAGCCGGCGGCATCGCTCGCCGAAGCGAAAAAGAACATCCTCGTCGGACTGCTGTGGTGCGTCGGCGGACTGGCTTTCAGTTTCATCTCCTACTATCTCACCGAAGCCGGAGGCCGTTACGTCATCGCCACGGGAGCCATCCTCTGGGGTGTCTGGCAGGCAATCATGGGATTATACGTCTGGCTGAAAATCAAGCATGGAGCCGGCGAATACGCCGCCTTTTGGCGCATGCTCGCAACAGCCGTCTGCACCGCCCTGCTCATCGGATACCTCACGGTGCTCTCCACGCAGCTGGTGGACGAAGGCGGCGAGCTGCCGCTGCTCGACACCGAACAGACCTATGATTGCACGGACCTCGGGCTGCGAATCCGGATTCCGGCCGGATACTCCGCCCTCGAAGAGAGCATTGAACCCGAAACCGACTCAACCTACGCCCGCTACACGATGTACGTCCTCGACGGCGAATGGGAATTCAACATCGACGCCCTGCAAGATGTCTTCGATCCCGAGGCGAAGAGCATCGCCGACCTCTCGGACTACTGCGCGAGCCGCGATTCGGCCTACTACGACGGCGGGATCATCAAGGCCTCGCGCCCCCTCGTATCGAACGGCACCGACATGCTGTACAGCGAAGGCCGCCGGACCGAATATCCGGGATTCGTATTCACGGCCTACGACCTCAAACAGGGGCAGTCGCTCATCACCGTCGGCATCAGCTACCCCTCGAAGGAATACGGCAAGACGAGGACCCTCCGACGCGTCGAAGAACTGCTCCGAGGCATTGAGCTGACGCAGCCGGAGGAGACGGCAGGAACGGCAGAATAAAAATGATTCGCACGACAGAGAAGGGCAGCCTCCGGGCCATGAGTGGTCAAAAGATCGCAATCAACAGATATTCAGAATAATCCGACAGAGGGGTTGTTATTTTTTCTTGCAATGCAAGTCCGGCAGCCCGAACCGACGCAGCGACCGAGGGTAAAACAGCTCGCTGATTTTACCGAGGTGCAAGGAGGAAGCCGAAGGCAAGCCCCCGGCTGCGGAGGGCTGCAACATACATGTTTTGCCACTCCGCTGGCTTCGGGTTGAAAAACAGAGCGATTATTCAAGAGTAAAACTCAATGTAACAGCTTGTCACAATCTGCCGACCACGCGAGGCCTCCGGGCCGCTTTTTTATCCGAAGAGCGTCGGTTCGGGGGCGGGCGGCACGGGAGCCGCCGGACAGAGGTTGACGACCTCCAGTCCCCGGCCGAGGGCGCGGCGGACGGTGTAGCGGGTGCCGCCGGGCGAACCGTCGTACCACGCCACCAGGACGCGGGCGTTGTCCACCAGAAAATCGTTGCGCACGGCATAGCAGCCCCGGTGGTAGGCCGGCGCAAGCACTTCGACGGAATCGGCCTCGGCCAGCACGCGCCGGAAGCGTTCGCGGTCGGCCGGGGAGAAGCGCATCTCCTGCCCCCGGAACGGAACCGCAGCGACGAGCCGCACGCCGGGCACACGCTCCCGGAGTTCCAGCACCGCCTCGGCGGCGGCCAAATCGAAACCCACGGCCATGCCGCTCAAAAAGTTCCGGAAACCCAGCGCGTACAACTCCCCCACCGTCCGGCGCAGGGCGTCCGCAGCCGCGCCGCGATAGGTGCGGTGACCGGTAAAGGCGACGGATGTGCGGCGATCGGCGATCATGCGTCCAAAGGTAAGGCTTTGGCCCGGACTTTGCAAGCCCCATTGCTGAATTAAAACTTTCAGCAACTATGAAAAACACAGGAATTGCCATCGTATCGCTCGTGGGCGGCATGATCATCGGTTCGGCCCTCACAATGCTCTTCACGCCCCAGTCCGGTCCGGAACTGCGCCAGAAAATCAAGGATTCGATCGACGACGAGATCGACAAGGTGAAAGACAAACTCGGCAAAGTCGAGAGGGAGATCGAGGAAGCCCGCTGCAAATGCGACGAAAAATGACCCTCCCGGCACGACGCAACAATGGAGAATAAACCTTCCGGCGGCCGTTTCATAGCCGCGCTGCTGTTTTTCGCAACGACTGCGGGCATTGCCATCCTGCTGCTGCTCACGGCGCTGGTTATCTGGCTTTCGTCCGTTACGGGTTCGTTCATCGCCTCGGCGCTGATCGCAGGCGGCTTTTTCGCCGTCCTCGCACTCCTCGTCTACCTGTTCGCGATCCGCGACGCCGTGGAACAGATCCGCAGGCAGGCCGAAACGGTTTACGAGGTGGCCCATGCAGCGCAAACGGGCTACGAATGGCTCGCCGGAAAGGTTTCTCTGTTTCTGAAGCTCCGCGAGGAGTTGCAGAAAAAATGAAAAAAGCCGGAGCAGCATGCTGCTCCGGCTTTTTCAGGCCTTCCGCGAAGGGTTGCGCCGCCATCTCCGCACGGACCTTCGCAGAACGGGCCTTTCGAACTTGCTCCGAACTGCGTTTCCGATTTCGGCGGTTCGTGTTTCGGCCTAACGTAATCCGGCCCGGACGAAAAATACAAACGTATTCCCGTTCGGGCCGGACATGTTAGGGCAAAAAAGCCCTGTAAAATCGAAACCTACTTAAAGTAGCGTTTGTAAAGACCTTCGAAACCTTTGCCGTGACGGGCCTCGTCCTTGGCCATCTCGTGAACGGTGTCGTGAACGGCGTCGAGGTTCTCCTCCTTCGCCATGCGGGCCAGGCGCATCTTGTCCTCGCAGGCGCCGCACTCGGCGTTCATGCGCTTTTCGAGGTTGGTCTTGGTGTCCCAGACCACTTCGCCGATCAGCTCGGCGAACTTCGAGGCGTGCTCGGCCTCCTCCCAGGCGTAACGCTTGTAAGCCTCGGCGATCTCGGGATAGCCCTCGCGGTCGGCCTGACGGCTCATAGCCAGATACATGCCCACCTCGGTGCACTCGCCCATGAAATGATTCTGGAGACCTTCCCAAAGCTCCTTGCTGGCGCCCTTGCCGTCGCCGATCTTGTGTACCGTTACGAAATCGAGGTCGCCCTCGGCCTCAACGAGTTCCACGAACTTCTCCTTGCCTACCTTGCACATCGGGCACTGGTCGGGTGCCTCGGGACCTTCGTGAATGTAACCGCATACGGTACAACGCCATTTCTTTGCCATAATCTTCTACTGTTTAATGTGTGTGATTGTATTCTGTTTGTAGTGCAAAGATAGCAAATCCGTTCGGAATCCGTATAGGTTTCCGATTGTCTTTTCTGATGGCGGGATAGGCTGCGCTTATAGCCGCACCGCAGAACCGGGCAGGAGGCGTGTGAACCGCCGGTCGCCCCCAAAACCGGCTTTTTAAGCCGGGGAGCGCAGAACAGGACAAGAGGCGCCGGGTCATCCATCGCCCATAAAGCCCGTCTATCAAGCGTTTTACGCCCGGCGGTCTATTATCTCTTCGATCTGCGCCACGTCGGTCGAATCCTTCACCAGCACCCGCTTGCGGCTGTCCAGCAGGTAGAGGGCCGGAATGGCGTGGAGGTCGTACAGGCTCTTTTCGCGGACGACGCACCCCTTGTCATAGGCATTGATCCACGACGCCGGAATGTGGTCGCGGTAGTCGCGCCACTCCGTAAGGTCCTCGTCCGGATAGAGCGCCAGCACCTTCAGCCGCCCCCGCTCGATCATCTCCGAAAGCATCGGCGAGGAGGTGATCGCCTCGCGGATTTCACGGCACATCGCACAGCCGGGATTGTTGATGAACAGCAGCACGTATTCGGCTTGCAGCCCGTAGAGCGTCCCCGAGGCGCCCGAGGCGAGCGTGTAGCGGAAATCGTTGGCAGGCTGGCCCAGGCGGTTCTGCATGGCCATTTCGAGGTCGTACTGCGGGGCGATGCGTTCGTACTCGTCGTAGAAAGGGCTGGCGAGCTGCGCCCGGAGCACGGGAATGTAGAACTCGTCGTTGCGCAGCGGCGAGTTGGGGTCGTGCAGCACCGTCCCGGCGAGCATCGCGAAATAGTCGAGCATCGGCTTCGACGACGAAACCCGGCGCATCAGCGAATCCATCGGCGCGGAATCCGCCGGACGGTCGGAAAGCACCGCAATGTAGCGCGCAAAGGCCTCGATCATCTGCACGGTGTCGGCCTCGGAGACGAAAAGCGTGTCGGTGAAGTCGAAACGGTCCCAGTAGTGCCGGCGGAGATAGTCGCGCTGTTCGTCCGGAGAGAGTCCCGCGGGGGCGATGGCCGGGAGAAAAACCCGCGGACGGGATGCGGAGACCGCGGTCTCCTGCGAGGGAGCGCTCCGGCGGCGGCCGCACGCGGCGACGCACAAGGCTGCCAGGAGGATGATCAGGATGCGTTGCATGGGCATGGAGATTATTTATACGCAAAGATAGAAATTTCCGGCAACAATCGTACACCCGAAGGCTGCAAAGGCGACTTCCCGGCGGTTTTGCACGGTAGTTGCAACACCCAACAGCGACAAAAAACCAAATCAATTCATTATGGATGTAAAGAAAACTACCACAAGCACAGGGTTCAAATTGAGTGTTATGACACTGGCAATTATGAACGTGACTGCCGTAGTGAGTCTGCGCGGACTGCCCGCCGAGGCGGTCTACGGACTTTCGTCGGCATTCTACTACCTGTTTGCAGCCATCGTGTTCCTGATTCCGACGGCGATGGTCGCCGCCGAACTGGCCGCGATGTTCGCCGACAAGCAGGGCGGCGTATTCCGCTGGGTCGGCGAAGCCTACGGCGCACGCACGGGATTCCTCGCAATCTGGCTGCAATGGATCGAATCGACGATCTGGTATCCGACGGTGCTGACCTTCGGCGCCGTGTCGATCGCGTTCATCGGCATGAACGACACGCACGACGCGCTGCTGGCCTCGAACAAGGTCTTCACGCTCTGCATGGTGCTGGCCATCTACTGGATCGCCACGCTGATCGCCCTGAAAGGTCTCGGATGGGTCGGAAAAATCAGCAAATGGGGCGGCATGATCGGTACGATCATTCCCGCGGGCCTGCTGATCGTGCTGGGCGTCATCTACATTTCGACCGGCGGACACAACCACATGGACATGTCGCAGGGCTTCTTCCCCGACCTGTCGAAATTCAACAACCTCGTGCTGGCGAGCAGTATCTTCCTGTTCTACGCGGGTATGGAGATGATGGGCATTCACGTCATGGACGTGAAGAACCCGTCGCGGAACTACCCCAAGGCCATCATCATCGGTTCGCTGGTCACGGTGCTGATCTTCATTCTGGGAACCTTCTCGCTGGGCCTGATCATCCCCGCCAAGGACATCAGCCTCACGCAGTCGCTGTTAGTCGGGTTCGACAACTACTTCCACTACCTCCACATTTCGTGGGCCGGCCCGATCATCGCCATCGCCTTGATGTTCGGCGTGCTGGCAGGCGTGCTGACGTGGGTGGCGGGTCCCTCGAAGGGTATCTTCGCCGTGGGCAAGGCCGGTTACCTGCCCCCGTTCTTCCAGAAGACCAACAAGAACGGCGTACAGAAGAACATCCTGCTGATCCAGGGCTGCGTCGTGACGCTGCTGGCGCTGCTGTTCGTCGTGATGCCCTCGGTGCAGTCGTTCTACCAGATCCTCTCGCAGCTGACCGTGCTGCTGTACCTGATCATGTACATGCTGATGTTCTCGGCCGCCATCGTCCTGCGCTACAAGATGAAGGGCACGCCCCGTCCGTTCCGCCTGGGCAAAAAGAACGGCCTGATGTGGTTCCTCGGATGCCTCGGTTTCTGCGGCGCACTGCTGGCCTTCATCTTGAGCTTCGTGCCGCCCAGTCAGATTTCGACCGGCAGCAACACCGTCTGGTTCTCGGTGCTGATCATCGGCTGCGTGGTGGTCGTGGGCGCCCCGTTCGTCATCTACTCCATGCGCAAGCCGTCGTGGAAAGACCCCGAGGCCGCCGCCGATTTCGCTCCCTTCCACTGGGAAGCGCAGGCCAAGGTCGCAGCCCCCGAGGCAGCCGCACCTGCACAGCAGAAACCCGGTAGCAACAAATAACAGCCGAAGAAATGCCGCCGAACTCCTTAAACCCCCGCCTCGGCGGGGGTTTGGGGACGGGGCGGGCCTGCAAACACGGCGGAACGCCGTGACTACGGCCTGCCACAGCGGAAAGAGGATACAAACCATTTTACAAATTTCATAACATGATTCAGAAGATCGACAAAAAAGCGGTTCAGGATGCCGTGCAGATGGCATACGACCGCTGCAAAAACGAAACCGGCGGCAAAAACGCCGACTATATCCCCTATCTGGCCGATGTGCCGTCGAACTTGTTCGGCATCGCGGCCTGCCTCCCCGACGGCGACGTGGTGGCCGTGGGCGACACGGACTACAAGTTCGGCATCGAATCGGTGTCGAAGGTCCCCACGGCGATCCTCGCCATGAACCAGTACGGCGGCCAGGAGGTGCTCGGCAAGATCGGCGCCGACGCCACGGGACTCCCCTTCAACTCGATCATGGCCATCCTGCTCGAAAACGACCACCCCTCGACGCCACTGGTGAACGCCGGAGCCATTTCGGCCTGCTCGATGATCAAGCCCGTGGGCGACAGCGACGGCAAATGGAAAGCCATCGTCTCGTTCATCGCCGACCTCGCGGGATCGGACGTCGCGGTGATCGACGAACTCTACAAATCGGAGACGGCGACCAACTTCAACAACAAGTCGATCGCGTGGCTGCTGAAGAATTACAACCGCATCTACGACGATCCCGACATGGCGCTGGACATCTACACGCGCCAGTGCTCGATCGGCGTGACGGCCCGGCAGCTGGCCACGATGGCCGCGACGATCGCCAACAGCGGCGTGAACCCCGTGACCGGAAAGGCCGTGTTCAAGCCCGAGCTGACGCCCAAGATCGCCTCGATGATGGCCACCGTGGGATTCTACGAGCACACGGGCGACTGGCTCTTCACGACGGGACTTCCGGCCAAAACGGGCGTGGGCGGCGGCATCATGGGCGTCGTGCCGGGCGTGATGGGCGTTGCAGCGTTCGCGCCCCCGCTCGACGGGGCCGGCAACTCGGTGAAGGCCCAGAAGGCGCTGGCGTTCATCGCCGGACACCTCAACCTCAACGTCTTCGGCACGACGCGCTGCGTGATGGCCGGAAAAGAGCCTGTGAAGGCGTAAGAACTCCCCTGCGGGGAGACCCGCCGACGAAAAGGGGCGCATCCTGCGAGGAATGCGCCCCTTTTCCGTATCCGGACAGGGTGTCAGAAGCGGTAGCGGACGCCGACCAGCAGGCAGCCCGACGTACCGATACCGGCCTCGGCATAGGCCGCGACGCGTCCCCCGACTTCGACGCCGACGGGCGACACCTGGAAGGCGAACTGCGTGGATTTGTCGCTCTCGCCCCCGACCTCGGATCTGGAGAACGAGGCTCCCGCACCGAGGCGCGAATAGAACGAAACCACCTTGAGGTTCATCCAGTTCCACTTCACGTTGGGCAGCAGCGACCAGTAGCGGTTCCGGATCTCCGAGCCGGCGCCCCTGACCTCCTGCGTGTTCGAGGAGTAGACGACCTGCGCGCCGAGGCGCAGGCTGCCGATCAGGCGGAAACTGTAACCCACGGTGACGGCGCCCCACCCTTTGAGGTCGGTATTCGCATTCGTGAAAAGCCCGGTCAGCATGTCGCTGTACGAGTCGATCCAATCGGTGACGGGAGCGACGCCGTAGGACACCGAAACCTCGCTGCGGCGCGATCCCTGGGCGGCGGCGGGAACGGCCATCACGACGACGGCCGCCGCCATCAGCAATTTCTTGATCATTGTTCTCTGTTTTTCAGGTTTTACGACTGCTAATATAGCAAAAATCACGCAACGAAATCAATCCGTTCGGCGGACAGGCACGCGACGGGCGCGGAACAGGCACGCGACAGGCGCAGAACGGGCACGCGACAAGCGCGGAACGAGCATGCGACAGGCACAGAACGGGCGCGGAACGGGCAACGCATCACGGACAATCACTCGTCCATCACCTCCCGCCGGATGGCTTCGAGATACCCGCGACCCCATTTCAGGTCCGGCTCGACATAATTTCCCTCGGCCCATTCGTTCCAGGATTTCAGCAGGATGATCCGGTGTTCGGGAGCCTTTCCCCGGACCATTTCCACAGCCTCCCGGAGGTGTTTCCCGAACAGCTCGGGCGTGGAATCCGTCACGATCCACCCCTCTTTCCCGCTGCGCGGCGTGTGGTCCCAGTTCGGAATGACCGAGGGGAACACGTTCTCCCGGGTGTCTTCGTCCCCGTTGAGAAAATAAGCGGCCATCCGTTCATAGGGATAATTGAGCGGAATCTTCCGCCAGCGGTCGAATTTTACCCGCTGCCGTTCGAAAAACGAATGCCTTACATTGAAATACCCGACCAGCCGCAGCGGATTGACAGCGTCGACCCCCGTAGAGAAAATGGCCCCGACGTTCGGAACCGGGGCGTTCTCGTGCCCGACGAAGTAGATTCCCGGCAGGCCGTTCTTTTCGGCCAGCTCCCGCCACGTGGCGATGAAAACCTTCACCTCGGGGTCCGCCAGCGGTTTGTAGATCATAAACAGCGGCTTGCCGTCCACCGTAATGTAACGATGGTCCCGGAAAGCGGGCAGCACGGCCCGGAAATGCGCCGTATAGTCTTCGACGCCTCCGTAGAGCTGTTCGATCAGCATGTTCCGGTTCGTGATCCCGTGGGCGAAGCCCCGCCAGCTCTCATTGGCCCAGGCCAGCGCGAACGGAAAATCGGGTTCGCCGCTGGCCAGCACCTCGTTGAAGGGACGTTCCAGCAACCGTTTGCCGTTGCCGAACCAGTAATGCCAGTAGACGAAGCCCTCGACGCCGTATTCGCGGGCCATATCCGCCTACGCCTGGCGCGTCTCGGCGACCCGCAGGTCGTAATACCCCAGATCGGCCGGAACTCGGGGCTGATAGTGATTTCTGAAATACCGCCGGGCCTTACCCACGTTCGTCCATTCGGTAAAACCCTTTCCCCACCACAGGTCGTTCTCCGGGATGGGGTGAAATTGAGGCAAATACAATGCCAATAATCTCGCTTTCATACATTGATCCGACAATCGGACCCGGATACCGGAGCAGACTGCAAGACCCTGCACAGCAAGGCTGTGCCCCGGCATGAAAAACGATGCGGAGGATTGTTCAGGATCCCCCGCATCGTATCCGGTCCGGTGTGTTTAAACCTCGTTTTCGACAGCTTTGAACAGCGCGACGTCCTCCGTCGTGGAGTTCATCACGTAGGTATAGGCCTCCGCGATCTTCGCCTCTGCAAGCTTGCAGAACACGCGCGCCGAAGCGGCATACTCCTCCGCCTCACCGGCCTGACGGGCCAGCAGGTAGGTGATGATGATGTGTCCGGCGGTCTCCACCAGGCGGCGGGCATGGAAATCCTTGAATCCGCAGACCTCCTTGTCGCCGGCCTCGACCCGGGCCTGCATCTCCGAGAACTTGACGGTCAGCTCCTTGAGCTTCGTCACCACGGGGCACATCGCCTCCGTGTAGCTTTCGGCGGCATAGCGCCCGATCTGCTCCAGGAACGTGCCCTTCGTCACGGCGTTGATCGCCGCAACGACCTGCAACTGCGAGGTTCCCTCGTAGATGTTCATAATGCGTGCGTCGCGGTACAACCGCTCGCAGGGATAGTCCTTCATAAAACCCGATCCGCCGTGGATCTGGATGGCGTCGTAGGCCAGCTGGTTGGCGTACTCCGACGAGAAGAGCTTCACCAGCGGCGTGAAACCGTCGGCAAGGCGGTTGTAGAACTTCATCTCCTGACGCTCCTCCGCTTCGAGCGAACGCTCGTGGGAGATATGGCCGTACTGCTTGTAGACCTCGACGAAACGCGCCGTTTCGTACAGCAGCGCGCGCACGCCCTGCACCTTGGCCTTCATGTTCGAGAGCATCTCCGAAACGGCGGCGAACTGGATGATCGGCTTGCCGAACTGCTCGCGCTCGTGGGCGTATTTCAGCCCCTCGCGGTAAGCGGCCTCGCAGAGACCCACCGACTGTGCGCCGATGCCCAGGCGTGCGGCGTTCATCAGCGACATCACATACTTGATCAGGCCCATCTTCCGGTCGCCGACCAGCTGCGCCGGGGCGTTCGTGAAGACCAGCTCGCACGTCGGCGATCCCTTGATGCCGAGCTTATTCTCGATGCGGCGCACCTTCACGCCGCCGTCGCGCTTGTCGTAGACCAGCATCGAGAGGCCGCGGGCGTCGGTCGTACCCTCTTCGGTACGCGCCAGCACGAGCGAAACCTCGCCGTCGCCGTTGGTGATGAAGCGTTTCACGCCATTCAGCAGCCACGTCTGCCGCTCCTCCGACCAGGTGGCCTTGAGCATCACGGCTCCGAGGTCCGAACCGGCGTCCGGCTCCGTGAGGTCCATGGCGCACGTCGCGCCCGCCGAAACCCACGGCAGGTATTTCTGCTTGATCTCCTCCGAAGCGAACTCGTTCAACGTCTCGGCGCAGTCCTGCAACCCCCAGATGTTCTCGAAACTGGCGTCGGCGCGGGCCACCATCTCGTTGGCCATCACGAAGCAGATGAGCGGGAAGTTCAGTCCGTCGTACTTGCGCGGAAGCGTCATGCCGCTCAACCCCGCGTCCACGACGACCTTCATGTTCTCGACCGTACCCGAAGCGTACTCCACATGGTCGTCGACCACGCGCGGACCCTCGTGGTCCACACCCTCGGCGTTGGGGGCGATCACCTCGCCGCAGACCTCGCCGGCGATCTCCAGCACGCGGCGGTAGTTGTCCATCGCGTCGTCGAAATCCTGCGGCGCATAGTCGTAGAGGTCCTTCTCCGCGAAACCGCGCTCCTTCAGCTCCACGATCTTGCGCATCAACGGATGCTGGAGGTGGAACTGCAAATCCTTGTTATCTGAAAAGAAATTAGCCATAATTAGTTGTTTTTAAGATTCGTAGGCTCCTGTTTTGGGGTAAATTCAATACCTATGACATAGAAGTGGGGAATGTTGCCGACAATTTCGCCCGACAGGTCGGGCGCGATCTCGTTCTCGCCGCAGAAACGGAACAGATTGTGCTCCGCATCGAACCACATCGAACCGTAAAAGACCAGCGGAATGAACTTTCCGGCCTCGAACGAGTCGATCCCGAACGGACGGGTGCAGTACTTGGTAAGCGTATAACCGCTCGACGAAGTCACGCTGCGGAGCTTGAGCCGCTGACTGGCCTCCCGCATCTCCGGGATACTGAAATTCAGCATCGCCGTCGAATCCGTCCCCGAAGGATAGAATCCAATCGTCAGTTTTTTGGCCAGCATGTAAATGCCCGCCTGCGGATCGGCCATCTCGCCGGGCAGGATTCCGCCGCGCACCTTCTCGGGGAAATCGCTTACGAGCAGTTTGTTCGGCCCGCAGGGAAACTCCCGGGAACGAATCTCCACGCCCGATTCGTACTCCTTGATATATACCGTCATGTCATAGCGGCCCGGTCCTTCGAGCAATTCCGACAGGTCAAAACCGAACGCCTCGTAACCGGCAGCTTCCAGCAGGGAGCGGAAGTCGTCGAACCCGACAGGCCGGCTCTTGATCTGCTGTCCGGAAACGGACGCAGAGAGGAGAAGCGTACAGATTACCGTCAGAAGCCTGCGCATCGCTATTTCGAGTTTTGTTTGTAGTACTTGATCATCTTGGGGATAATCTCATTGACATCGCCCGTGATGGCGTAGTCGGCGATCTTGTTGATCGGGGCTTCGGGGTCCGAGTTGATCGAGATGACCATCGACGACTGGTCCATGCCGGCCGTGTGCTGGATCTGACCCGAGATGCCGCAGGCGATGTAGAGCTTCGGACGCACCGTGACGCCCGTCTGGCCCACCTGACGCGCATGCTCCGTGAAACCTGCATCGACGGCGGCGCGGCTGGCGCCCACTTCGCCTCCCAGAACGTCGGCCAGTTCGTGCACCAGCCTGAAGTTCTCTTTGGAACCCATGCCGTAGCCGCCGGCGACGATGATGCCCGCACCCTTGATGTCGATCTTGCGCTCCTCGATCTGACGGTCGATGATCTTCACCGCGAGGTCCGCGTCCGTGACCATCTTCTTCCAGTCGATCGCCTTCACCTCGCCCGCGCCGGGCTGTGCGGCGTACTCCTTGCGCATGACGCCCTCGCGGACGGTGGCCATCTGCGGACGGTGGTCGGGGTTGACGATCGTGGCGATGATGTTGCCGCCGAACGCCGGGCGGATCTGATAGAGGAGGTTCTTATACTCCGTACCCGTCTTGGCGTCCTTGTGGTCGCCGATTTCGAGCTGCGTGCAGTCGGCCGTAAGACCGCTGTGCAGGGCCGACGATACGCGGGGTGCGAAGTCGCGGCCCACGGGCGTGGCGCCGAACAGCGCGATCTGGGGCTTCTCCTGCCCGATCAGACCGCACAGGACCGCCGTGTGGGGCAGCGTGCGGAACGGGGAAAATAACGGATCATCGGCAACCCAGACCGTATCGGCGCCGTATTTGGCCAGTTCTGTTTCGATGCCGGCGAGGTTGTGGCCCAGGACGACGGCTTCGAGTTTCACGCCGAGCGTCGTGGCCAGTTCGCGGCCTTTGGTCAGCAGTTCGAGACTCACGTCGGCGACCTTGCCGCCCTCCATCTCGATATATACGAATATATTGTTCATCTCAAAAAAACGCATTAACCGAGCGTGTGGCTCGCGATGAGTTCAACCATAAGTTCATTGATGTCGTTGTCGGCGGCGGTGAGTTTCTTGGCCTCCTTGGCGGCGAAAACCACGTTCTCGATCCTCTTGACCTTCGTGGGCGAACCCTGGAGGCCGAGCTGCGCGGGATCGGGATCGACATCGGCGGCGGCCCACTCCACGATGCGGAGGTACTCCTTCGCGGCGGCGCGCTGCGCGGCGGGCGATTCGGGTGCGGCGGCGATCTCCGAACCGGCCAGCGCGCCCTTGTACTTCATCACGCGCTTGGCGTTGCGCGGGCGGCACTCGGCGGCCGAGGCGTTGACCGTCACAACGGCCGGAATCGGGCACTCGACGACCTCCGTGCCGTGCTCCAGACGGCGCTTGATGACCAGCGCGCCCTCACGGACTTCGAGAATCTCCTCGGCATAGGTCACCTGCGGAAGACCGAGCTTCTCGGCGACCTGCGGACCCACCTGCGCCGTGTCGCCGTCGATGGCCTGACGGCCTGCGAAAATCACGTCGGGGGCGATCTTCTTCAGCGCGCACGAAAGGGCGTAGGAGGTGGCCAGCGTGTCCGAGCCGGCGAACTCGCGGCCCGAAAGCAGGTAGCCGCTGTCGGCCCCGCGGAACATCGCGTCGCGGATGATGTCGGCGGCGCGCTGCGGACCCATCGTAAGGATATGAACCGTGGAACCCGCCACACGGTCCTTGAGCCGCAGGGCGGCTTCGAGCGCATTGAGGTCCTCGGGATTGAAGATGGCCGGAAGCGCCGCGCGGTTGACCGTCCCTTCGGGAGTCATCGCGTCCTTGCCTACGTTGCGGGTATCGGGAACCTGCTTGGCCAAAACAAGAATTTTGAGGTTTTGTTGTTGCATATAAGTAAGTAATGGTTATATATTGAATCCTTTTCCTTCTTTCACCGCTGTTGTCGCGGCGTTCCGTCGCGTTCGCGAATCTGCCCCGCCCCAAGCCCTCCCGCGGGAGGGACTTACGGCGTAAAACACGCCCCGTTTCTGCTTGGGCGGCTCGGCAATCCGCAAGCGACTGCCCCCGCCTGTCGCCGCAGTTGTCGCGACGCGACCGGGTCGTCAACCGGGATTTCGGCCGAAACGCGGACGGGCGGAAATCACACAAAAACGCATCCCTAACCTGCCACTGGGCAGCCGGGATGCGCGGTTGCTTATCGGACGATCGTTTCGCCGCGGTCGGGGCCTACGGAGATGATCTTCACGGGGACGCCCGTCTGCCGCTCGATGAACTCCACGTAGCGTTTGAACGCCTCGGGGAACTCCTCGTAGCTGCCGTACCGGCGCAGGTCGCATTTCCAGCCCTCGAACTCGGTGTAGACCGGACGGAGGTCGCCGGTGATTTCGTAGGGGAACTCCGAGGTGGTGCGGCCGCCGATCTCGTAGGCCGTGGCCACGCGGATCGTGTCGAAATCGTTCATCACGTCGGATTTCATCATAATCAGCTGCGTCACGCCGTTGACCATGATCGAATATTTCAGGGCCACCATATCGAGCCATCCGCAGCGGCGGCGGCGGCCCGTGACGGCGCCGAACTCGTGGCCGATGTCGCACAGCCGCTCGCCCGTCTCGTCGAACAGCTCCGTGGGGAACGGTCCGCTGCCCACGCGCGTGCAATAGGCCTTGAAAATGCCGAAGACCTCGCCGATGCGGTTCGGGGCGACGCCCAGCCCGGTGCAGACGCCCGCGCAGACGGTGTTCGACGAGGTGACGAACGGATAGGAGCCGAAGTCCACGTCCAGAAGTGTTCCCTGCGCGCCTTCGGCCAGAACGGACTTGTCCTGCGAGAGGCAGTCGTTGACGAAATATTCGCTGTCGATGATGTGGAAGCGGCGGAGGTATTTGACTGCCTCGAACCACTGCTTCTCCAGCTCGGCAATGTCGTATTGATAGTCGAGACTCTTCAGAATCTTCTCGTGGCGCGCCTTGGCCGCAGCGTAGATGCTTTCGAAATCGGGACTCAACAGATCCCCTACGCGCATGCCGTTGCGGCTTACCTTGTCGGTATAGGTGGGACCGATGCCCTTGCCCGTCGTGCCGATCTTGGCGCTGCCCTTGGCCGCCTCGTACGCGGCGTCGAGCATGCGGTGCGTGGGCAGAATCAGGTGGGCCTTCTTCGAAATGCAGAGCTGTTTGGTCAGGTCATGGCCGCTGGCAGCCAACGCTTCGGCCTCCTCGCGGAAAAGCACCGCGTCGATCACCACGCCGTTGCCGATGATGTTGGTCTTGCCGCCCTGGAAAATGCCCGAAGGAATCGAGCGGAGCACGTATTTCTCGCCGTTGAATTCCAACGTGTGACCGGCATTGGGACCGCCCTGGAAGCGGGCCACCACCTCGTAACGAGGCGTCAGCACGTCCACAACCTTCCCTTTGCCCTCGTCACCCCATTGCAGGCCGAGGATAACGTCAACTTTTTTCATTGTATCCGGTTCTGTTTTATGTTTGCAAAAGACATTTTTTGCATCCAAAGGTACGAATTATTATCCGAAACGCCCAAGCCGCGCGACGGACTTTTCAACAAATTATGAAGAAAAACCGTCCTTTTCGGACGGTTTTTTGTCGTAAATGGGGAAATAACGCACTCGGAAGCGGGGCCGTTCCGCCCGGGACCGAAATCCCCGCAACGGCCCGGCGGGCCGTTGCATGCCGGAAATCACTTGCGGACGAGTTCCGTCGGTCCGTTGAAGTCGACGCTTTGCGAGGCGAGGCAGTAGACCGTGGCAAGGGAAGGGTTGCCGCGCACGTCGGCACGCAGCCCCGAGGCGCAGGAGGTCACGTCCAGCGACCCCGCGAGGGCATTGTCCGGACAAAGAAGCGTTGCGAGCGAGGCGTTCGACTGCAAATCGAGGCGCGGCAGCGAGTTGCCGCCGCAATCGAGGTATGCGAGGCCGCGCAGGCCGTTCACGTCGAGCGACACAAGGCCGTTGTCCGAGCAGTCGAGCCATTCGAGGCGCGTCATCGTGACGTCCAGCCGCGTGAGCGCGTTGCCCCGGCAGTCGAGCCGTTCCAGACGCGTGAACTCCTTCAGGTCGGAGAGCGACGCGACGCCCCGCTCCGGACACTCCACCGTGCGGACACGCTGCGCCTCGTAGCGCGAGATGCGGCCGTCGCCATCGACGTCGAATTCGCCCAGACAGTAGGCCTCGAAGGCCTTGTCGTAAAATGTCAGGTAGATGTATCTGTTCTTCTCGTCGCGCTCGTCCTCGGCAAGGCCGCAGGCCGCCGAGAGCAGTAGGAGCAGGACGGGAAGGGCGCGGACCATAGGCGGCGTCAGATGTTCACGTCGTCGTCGGAGGCGTCCGAAGCGTCCGAGCTGTCGTCGTCGCCCTGAATGTCGTCGGCCCCCTTGATCTCGTCGTCGTAGTAGTCCTTGTCGTCGTCGTCGTGCGAATTGTCGTCGACCTTCACGTCGATCTTCACCATGTAGGCTATCTCGTCCGTATCATAAGGAACGGCATAGAAAAAATCGCCGTTGGGCTTGTCGACACGGATCATCGCATCGGTGAATCCCAGCGGGTATTTCGCCTTCACAGCCTCCTGCAACTCGGGGCTGAGGTTATGAAAACTCGTCGCAATATGTTTCTTCACGATATTCGGTTTAGTCATGGTAGTGTCTCGAAATTTTTTGCAATTATAAGCAAAATTTGAATATCGCACCACATCTGCAATTTTTTTTTGCATTTTTTTTGATTTTACACCAAATTCACCCGTTGTTAAGGACAAAATATGTAACTTTACACACGTTATTTAAGGATTATGGTACGCGAACGGATCGAGGAGCTGCGCCGGCAGCTCGAACTGCATAACTTCAAATATTACGTCGAAAACGCCCCCGAGATTTCGGATTTCGAGTTCGACGCAATGATGCGCGAACTTCAGGATCTGGAGCGCGCACACCCCGAATACGCCGACCCCAACTCGCCTTCGGTGCGCGTGGGAAGCGACCTGACGGCCGAGTTCCGGACCGTGAAGCACCGCTACGCGATGCTGTCGCTGGGCAACACCTACTCGCTGGACGAACTGCACGAGTTCATCGGCCGCATCGAGCGCGAAGCCGGGGCCACGGACTACGTCTGCGAACTGAAATTCGACGGCACGGCCATCTCGCTCACCTACGAGCACGGACGGCTCGTGCGCGCCGTGACCCGCGGCGACGGCGTCGAGGGCGACGACGTGACGGCCAATGTCCGCACCGTGCGCACGGTGCCCCTGCGCCTGCGGGGCACGGACTGGCCCGACCTCTTCGAAATCCGCGGCGAAATCCTGATGCCCTACGCCTCGTTCGACCGCCTCAACGCCGAGCGCGAGGCCAACGGCGAGCAGCTCTTCGCCAACCCCCGCAACGCCGCCGCCGGGACGCTCAAGCAGCAGTCGTCGGCCGTGGTGGCCCGGCGCGGACTGGACTGCACGCTCTACCAGCTGGCGGGCGACGAGCTGCCCTTCTCGAGCCATTGGGAGAGCCTCGAAAAGGCCCGCCAGTGGGGGTTCAAGGTCTCGGACGCGGCGCGCATCTGCCGCAGCGTCGCCGAGATCGACGCATTTATCGAACACTGGGACACCGCACGGCGCCGCCTGCCCTTCCCGACGGACGGCGTGGTGATCAAGGTCAACGACTTCGCCGTCCGGCGCCAGCTGGGATTCACAGCCAAGGCCCCCAAGTGGGCCGTGGCCTACAAGTTCAAGGCCGAACGGGCCGCCACGCGGCTCGACAGCGTGTCGTTCCAGGTAGGACGCACCGGGGCTATCACGCCCGTCGCCAACCTCGAACCGGTGCTGCTGGCCGGAACCACCGTGCGGCGCGCGACGCTGCACAACGCCGAGCAGATGGCCCAGCTGGACATCCGCCCGGGCGACACGGTCTACGTCGAGAAGGGCGGCGAGATCATCCCGAAGATCATCGGCGTGGACCTCGCGCAGCGCCCGGCCGACAGCCGTCCGTTCGAGTACATCACCGTATGCCCCGAGTGCGGGACGCCGCTGGTGCGCTACGAAGGCGAGGCCAAGCACTACTGCCCCAACCAGAGCGGATGCCGGCCCCAGATCATCGGGCGCATCATCCACTTCATCCGCCGCAAGGCCCTCGACATCGAGGGGCTGGGCGAGGAGACCGTCGAACTGCTCTACGAAAACGGACTCGTGCGCGACGTGGCGGACCTCTACGACCTGCGGGCCGAACAGCTGGCCCCCCTGCCCCGGCTGGGCGAGAAGTCGGCCGACAACATCATCCGCTCGGTGGAACGCTCGAAGGCGGTTCCCTTCCAGCGCGTGCTGTTCGGACTGGGAATCCGCTTCGTGGGCGAGACCACGGCCAAATACCTCGCCGAGCATTTCCGCTCGCTGGACGCCGTGATGCGGGCCACGCGCGAGGAGCTGGTCGAGGCCGACGAGGTGGGCGGACGCATCGCCGACGCCATCATCGAATACTTCGCCGAGGAGGACAACCTGCGGATCATCCGCCGCCTGCGCGCCGCGGGGCTGCAATTCGAAGCCGAGGCGCGCCGCCTGGCGTCGGAGGCGCTGGCGGGCCGGAGTTTCGTGGTCTCGGGCAAGTTCACGCGGAGCCGCGACGAAATGAAGGAGCTGATCGAACTGCACGGGGGCCGGAACCTCGCGGCGGTGTCGGGCAGCGTCGACTACCTCGTGGCGGGCGACAAGATGGGCCCGGCGAAGCTGAAGAAGGCCGAGAAGCTGGGTGTAAGGATCATCTCCGAGGAGGAGTTCATCGCCATGATCGAAGGCGGAGGCCCGGTGGAAAAGGCCGCACAACAGGAATTATTCTGACAGGCGCAAGACGCCTGCTTTGAGGACTGACGCAAAACGACAACAGATAAAACGACAATCAGAGACATTATGCTACGACACAAACTTTCCGGCGTGGGCGCCGCGATGATCACCCCTTTCACGGCAGACGGCCGCGTCGACTACAAGGCGCTGGCCCGCATGATCGACTACGTGATCGACGGCGGCGTGGACTACATCGTCGCACTCGGCACCACGGCCGAGACCCCCACGCTCTACATGCCCGAACGCGCCGTGATCGCCATGTTCATCACCAACCAGATCGCAGGCCGCGTGCCGCTGGTGATGGGCTGCGGCGGCAACTCCACCTCGGAGGTGCTGGACCAGCTGCGCGAATTCGACCTGCGGGGCGCCGACGCCATTTTGAGCGTGACGCCCTATTACAACAAACCTTCGCAGGAGGGTCTCTATCAGCATTTCCGCACCGTCTCGGAGCATTCGCCCCTGCCGGTGATCCTCTACAACATCCCGGGCCGCTCGGGCGTCAACATGACCGCCGAGACCACGCTCCGCTGCGCCGCCGACTTCCGCAACGTCATCGGCATCAAGGAGGCGTCGGGCGACATCGGGCAGATGCAGCGCATCCTGGACAACCGTCCCGAGGGATTTCTCGTGCTGTCGGGCGACGACGGCATGGCCATCGAGCTGATGCGCCGCGGAGGCGACGGCGTGATCTCCGTGGCGGCGAACGCCTTTCCGCAGCGGTTCATGGAGTGCGTGAACCATGCCAAGGCGGGCGACTTCGACGCGGCGGAAAAGGCTTATGCCGCGCTGGACGAAGCCGTGCACGCGCTCTTCGAGGAGGGCAACCCCGTGGGCGTGAAATGCGCCCTCTCGGTGATGGGACGCATCGGCGACACGATGCGCCTGCCGCTGGTCGCCGGATCGGGAAAACTCCGCGCGAAGTTCGAAGAGCTGATCGCCAGATACGATTTGCGCTGATTTTGCGTTTGTACCGGAAACGACCGCTATGAAACGATTGCTGCTTCTCTCACTGCTGGTTCCGGCGCTGGCCGCCGCCGGAGTCCCCGACGAGGACATGATCCTCGACCGGACGATGGACGCCCAGTCCGCGTTCTACTACCCCGCGCTGATGATGCGCTACAACGCGGGCGACGAGACGCTGACCGACGAGGATTACCACTACCTCTACTACGGATACGCCTACCGCGACGAATACAAGCCGCTGGCCGTGAACCCCGATCTGGACAAAATGCTGATGCTGGCCTCGGGCATCGACCCCGACAAACCCGACAGGGCCACGCTGGAAACGATGGTCTCGGTGGGAAACGACGCCCTGAAACGCGATCCGTTCAGCCCCAAAATCCTCAACCTCATGTCGTTCGCCTACGGTGCGCTGGGCGACAAGGAGCAGGAAAAAGCCTGGTCGGACCGCATGAACGGCGTCATCCGCACGATCCTCGGCTCGGGCGACGGATTCACGCAGAAGACCCCGCGCCATGTGCTGATGTTCGACCACGCGCTCGACGTGCTGGCCGCCGAAGGGCTTTCGTTCGGCAAGGCGCGCATCGTCAGCCGCACGGTGGAGTTCGTGCCGCTGGTCGTTCCCTATGTGGTCGAGGGCAAGAAGCGCAAGGGATTCTATTTCGATTTCAGCCGCGTCTACTGGAACAAACCCGAGGGTTACACCTACCAGCGCGACCGCACGTGGCAGTTCAACAACCTCAAACCCCGCACCTATAAATGATCCGCATTCTCCGGCATACGCTCTGCCTCGTCCTGCTGCTGACGCTCGCGGCCTGCGAAAAAGACCGCGAGCCGCGAATCGAGGTCTCGACGGGAGAGATTCACCTCCCGGGCGACGCTTCGTCCGGAACGACGTTCACCGTGTCGGCCGAAGAACCGTGGACGCTGTCGTATACCGGCGAGGGATTCGCCGTGACGCCGGACGGCGGCGCCCGCGGGGAGACGACGGTCACGGTGACCGCTTCCGAACCCAACTCCGCCAAGGCGCGCCGGAAGCTGGGCACGATAACCGTCCGCCACCCCGCCAACAAGGACGGCTATCCGGTCGAGGTCTACCAGCGGCCCGCCGTGGCGACGCAGACCCTTCTGCTGTACATGCCCGGACGAAGCCTGATCGACTATTACGAGCGCAACATCGAGGGCGTCAGTGCGGCCGTGACGAACCAAATCCCGGGCGACGGGCGCATTCTGGTCTGCTACCAGCCCGAGAAACATTCGTCGGCCGTCCTGCAGGAGATCCGTTACGACCCGGCGACGGAACGGTGCGAACGAACGACGCTCAAAACCTACGACGGCTTCAACGCCGGAAACCCCGAAAAGGTACGGCAGCTGTTCGCCGATGCCGCGGAGCTGGCTCCGGCCCAAAACTACGGGCTGATCATCGGCTGCCACGGCAAGGCGTGGATTCCGGTCGCCAGCGGCTCGCTCTCCTACCCGATGCGGCGTTCCGCCGAGGACGACCTATGGGCCACGCCCCCGGGGGCCAAGCAGACCCGTTCGTTCGGCGACAAGGGCTACGAACTGAACATCACGGAGCTGAAGGAGGCGCTCGAAGCGCAGCAGTTCCGTTTCGACTACCTGATCTTCGACGACTGCTTCATGGCCAACATCGAAACGCTCTACGACCTGCGTTCGGTCATCGGCTACATCGTGGCGTCGCCCTGCGAGGTCATGGGCGACGGATTCCCCTACGACCGGATCGTCCCCCACCTGTTCGAAACGGGACCGGTCGCGGACCGGCTCGCGGAAACCTGCCGGGAGTTCTGGAACCTCTACGAAAACGAATACCAGAGCACGACCTGGAAAGAGCAGTCGGGCTGCATCTCACTGGCCGTCACGTCGCAGCTGGACGCGCTGGCGGAGGTGATGCGCCGCATCAACGAAAAAGGCAAACAGCCGTTCGAACTCTCGCAGCTCCAGTACTACGAGGGACTGATGACACACCTTTTCTACGACTTGGGGCATTACGTCGAATTGAGCTGCGGCGACCCGGCGCTCGTCGAGGAATTCACGACGCAACTCGACCGGGCATTTCCCCCCGAAAGCCGTCTGTGCACGAAGCAGTTCTATTCCCAATACAACAACGGGTCGAACCCCGTGCATTTCTATACGGGCGTCTCCGTGAGCGAGCCTTCGACGAAGTACGTCGCCGAAAACCGGATGACGAACTGGTATCGGGACACGCATTAAATGAAATGAAAAGAGCGATTCTCACGAATCGCTCTTTTCATTTATGCATACAGCCCGGACTTCCTATTCATACTGCCCGGACTTCAGCCGCTCCACCTCCTCGCGGGTCAGGAACCGCCACGCTCCGCGCTTGAGGTTCTTCTTCGTGAGACCCGCATAGTAAACGCGGTCGAGTTTGGTCACGGTGTAACCCAGGAACTCGAAAATACGGCGCACGATGCGGTTGCGGCCCGAGTGGATCTCGATGCCCACCTCCTGCTTGTTCTCCTTGACGTAGGAAATCTCGTCGGCGAAGATCTCGCCGTCTTCGAGCGTGACGCCCTCGGCGATGCGGTCCATATCGGCGCGCGTCAGAGGTTTGTCGAGCGTCACCTGGTAGATTTTCTTCTTCTTGTAGGAAGGGTGCGTCAACTGCTTCGTAAGGTCGCCGTCGTTGGTGAACAACAGCAGCCCGAGGCTGTTCTTGTCGAGACGTCCCACCGGGTAGATGCGCTCCGTGCAGGCGCCCGAGACCAGCTCCATGACCGTCTTTCCGGCATGGGGATCGTCGAGCGAAGTGACGTAGCCCTTGGGCTTGTTCAGCACCAGGTAGACCTTCTTCTCGCCCTGCACCGGCTCGTCGTTGAACCGCACTTCGTCGGTCGGCAGCACCTTGGTCCCCAGTTCGGTGACGATCTTGCCGTTGACCGAAACGACGCCCGCCGTGATGAAATCGTCGGCCTCGCGGCGCGAGCAGATACCCGACTGGGCGATGAAGCGGTTCAGGCGCATCTCGCCCGTCTGCTTCTCGGGATTGAATTTCGGATACGACGCCGGTTTGTCGTCGTGTTTCTTATAGGCAGGTTTGAACGGTTTGTCGACGAACTTCCGGTCGCCGAATTTCTTATCCCCGAATTTTTTCTCGCCGAACTTCTTCTCGCCGTAGGGCTTGTCGCCGAACTTCTTGGGTCCGAATTTCTTCTCGCCGTAGGCCGGCTTATCGCCGTAACTGCGGCGCGGACGCTCCTCGTCGCTGCGGTGACGGTCACCGTCGTAGCGGGGTTTGTCGCCGAAGGAACGCCGCGGACGGTCGTCGTCCTGACGCGGGCGGTCGCCATACGAACGCGGCTTATCGTCGTACTGACGCTGACGGTCGCCGTAAGGACGCGGGCGGTCGTCATACGAACGGCGCGGGCGGTCGCCCTCCCCGCGGGATTTGTCGCCGTAGTGCGGCTTCTCGAAGACCGGACGGTTGTCGGCCGTGAAATGGGGGTTATACGAAGCCCGGCGTTCGGGCCTGTTTTCAAAGGAGGGTTGCTCCGAATCGGCGGCATCACGCTGCAAACGCGGGCGACGCTCGACACGCTCCGCCGTAGCCACTACGGTGCGCTTGCGTTTGTCGCGTCCGAAGCGTTCGAGCACCGGGGTCGAGTCGTTTTTAGGATCTTTCATTTTCTATTCGTCTAATAAATTATCGGGGGCAGGGACCGGAACGTGCCGACCGGGTTCACGCGCGTGATACCGGACGCAGCCCGTCCGAGCCGGTTTCCACCCGGCAAAGGTAATCCATTTTTCCGGATTATAACACATAACGTGCCCGATTTCAACCGTTTTGGGAATAATTGCGCCGGAAGGCGACAAAACGCCTGCTTTTGCCGTATCTTTGCCGAAAAATAACTCCCCGACGACCGGCGGCATTCCGGCAGAAGCCCCGCGCCGCCCGGCATCGGCTGCGACACCCGATCCTGCGTTATGAACATGAACCGCGAAATACTGCGCATTGCGCTCCCCAATATCGTCTCGAACATCACCGTGCCGCTCATGGGCATCGTATCGACCGCCATCGCCGGACACTGGGGAGCCGACTCCGCCGCCACGATCGGCGCGCTGGCCATCGGCGTCTCGATCTTCAACTTCATCTACTGGAACTGCTCGTTCGTGCGCATGGGAACCAGCGGGCTGACGGCCCAGGCGTTCGGCGCGGGCGACTTCCGCGAGTGCACCAACATGCTGGCCCGCGCGCTGTCGGTGTCGGCGGTGATGGGTGTGCTGATGATCCTGCTCCAATACCCCGTGGGAGAACTGGCCCTCTGGGCCATGAACGGCAGCGAAATGACCCGCGACTACTTCTACGCCCGCATCTGGGCCGTGCCGGCGGGCATCGTGCTCTTCGGGTTCAACGGCTGGTTCACGGGGATGCAGAACGCCATATTCCCCATGCTGACGGCCGTCACGGTCAACATCGTGCACATCCTTTGCAGCCTCTGGTTCGCCTTCGGGATGGATATGGGCATCGTGGGCATCGCCTACGCCTCGGTGATCGCCCAATGGACCGGCGTGGCGCTCTCGGCGCTGCTGCTCGCCGCCAAATACCGTCCGATCCTCACCGGGATCGACTGGTCGGAGGTGCTGGACCTCAAACCGCTGAAGACGTTCTTCATCATCAACCGCGACATCATCCTGCGCACGTTCTGCATCGTCGCGGTCTACACCTTCTTCACCGGGGCGTCGGCACGCATGGACGACCCCGTGCTGCTGGCCGTGAACACCCTGCTGCTGCAACTCTTCACGCTCTTTTCCTACATGAACGACGGCTTCGCCTACGCCGCCGAGGCGCTCACGGGACGCTTCATCGGGGCGCGCGACAGCGTGTCGCTGCGCGACTGCCTGCGGAGGTGCATCGCCTGGGGAACGCTCGTATCGGTGGTCTTCGTGGGGATTTATCTCGTCTGGTGGCGCGACCTGGTGGGCGTGTTCGTAGACCACTCGGCGCCCAACGCCGGGGTGATCGAGGAGCTGGCGGGACGCTACATCGTCTGGATCATCCTCATCCCGATCGCCTCGGCCATGCCCTTCATCATGGACGGCATCATGGTCGGAGCCACCGAAACGCGCGTCATGCGCGACTCGATGTTCTGGGCCACGGCGGCCTATTTCGCCATTTACTACGCCTGCTACCCGCTGATCGGCAACAATGCCCTGTGGCTGGCCTTCACGCTCTACATGTTCCTGCGCGGAGTGATCCAGTTCTTTATGACCCGCCGGCTGAAAACCATCTACGACAAGATCGCATAGGACCCGGACAACCGCCCGCCGGCACGGAACGAGCGCCGGACAAGCCTCCGAAAAGGAAACCGCCCCCGCCGGAGATGCTTCCGGCAGGGGCGAAACCGTAAAAACGAGACCTTCCGGACCGTCTATTCCGCGAAGCCATCCCAGTCGTCGCGGAACTGCTCGGAGCCGGTCTTTTTGGCAAAAATGCACCGGTTGTCGTAAACGTCGGCCTCGGCATCGGTCAGCTCCCGCGACCACGCCACGCGGCCCGAACGGTCGGCGCCGGGTCCTTCGCAACGCCATTCGGCATAGTACACATCGCCTTTACGGGCCGCGTCGTGCCAGTCGCGCCACCCCTCGGGACGGATCGCCGCGGGAAATTCGCACTCCAGCCACACGGTGCGGGCCGTCGATTTCCACGGACGCCCGAGGTAAACCCGCGTCACCCCTTCGACCGCCGTCACACGGCAGCAGGAGAAGACGAATCCGTATTCGTTGCGCTCGGTGGTCGAAGCGGCCGTGATGAAACTGTCGGCCTTGCAATGGATCGTCGAACACTCGAACAGCACGATCGAAGGGCCGAAAATGAAGTCGGTGGTTCCCTCGATATAACAATTCTCGACATGTACGCGCGAAACGTAGCTGCGAGCAAAGAAGGTGTCCTGATCGCCGATGAGCGCACAATGATACAGATGGATGCGGTCGCCGCGGGTTTCGAGCGCCACAGCCTGCCCTACCCTTCCGGCATCGTTCTCGACGGTCAGGCAATCCAGATAGACATCGTCGGCCTGAACGGACATCGTATAGCTGTCGTAGGTGGTCAGCTCGCGGCCGTCGACGACTTTGCCGGCATAGTCGCCCCAGACGATGCGGGTTTCAGCCATTTCATCGCCCAGAATCCGGACCTTGTCCTTATAGACGTCGAGCGTCACCTTCTCGCGATAGACGCCGGGCATAATCCGCACCGTGCGCCACTCCGCAGGCTTCGACGGCAGGGCGTCGAAACACGCCTGAATGGTCCGGAAATCCCCGCCGCCGTTGCAGTCGACGGTATAGACCGTCTCTGCCGAGGCGACGAACGAGGAAAGGAGAAGGATCGTTATGATTACAGCGGATTTCATCATAGGTTCGGTGAACGCAATTACACGCTACAACGTCACCCCCGTCTTGAAGATGGCGATCTCCTTGAAACCCGTCTCCTCGTGCTTGAGACGCTCGCCGCCGGCCGTGGCCAGCACCTTGCCGATGAAACGCTCCAGCACGGCCTGCGGCTCCTCGTCCTCGACCAGCGTGCCGGCATTGAAGTCGATCCAGTTGGCCTTGAACTCCGCGAGCTGCGTGTTGGTCGAAATCTTCATCGTGGGCACGAACGACCCGAAAGGCGTGCCGCGTCCCGTGGTGAAGAGCACCAGCTGGCAGCCCGAGAGAGCCAGCGCCGAAGCGGCCACCAGGTCGTTGCCCGGAGCCTGCAAGAGGTTCAATCCCGGCTTCGTGACGGGCTGTGCGTAGGTCAGCACGTCGACGACGGGCTGCGCCCCGCCCTTCTGCACGCAGCCGAGCGATTTCTCCTCAAGGGTCGTGATGCCGCCCTTCTTGTTGCCCGGCGAGGGATTTTCATAAATCGGCTGGTCGAACCGGCGGAAATAGCGTTTGAAATCGTTGATCAGCGAGACCGTTCCGTCGAAAACCCGGCGGTCTGCGGCGCGGTCCATCAGGATCGTCTCGGCGCCGAACATCTCGGGAACCTCCGTCAGCACCGTCGTGCCGCCCTGCGCGATCAGCCAGTCGGAAAACAGCCCTACCAGCGGATTGGCCGTGATGCCCGAGAAACCGTCCGAGCCGCCGCACTTCAAGCCCACCTTGAGGTAAGCGAGCGGAAGCGGCTGACGCTTATCGGCTTTGGTCTTTTCCACCAGCCCGCGGCAGATTTCGAATCCCGCCTCGATCTCGTCCTCGACCTCCTGGGCGACGAGGAACTTCACCCGCTCGTCGTCCCATTGGCCGATCACCTCTTTCAGGGCCGACACCTGGTTGTTCTCGCACCCGAGGCCCAGCACCAGCACGGCGCCCGCATTGGGGTGACGCACCAGCGCGGCCAGCGCCCGCTGCGTATTGGCGTGGTCGTCGCCCAGCTGCGAACAACCGTAATTATGGGTGTAGACCCGCACGTCGTCGAGGTGCGAGCAGTCGCACTCGCGCTTCACACGCTCCGCGATGGCCTGCGCCTGCCCGTTGACGCACCCCACCGAGGGCACGATCCACAACTCGTTGCGAATGCCCATCGTATCGTTCCCGCGCAGGTAACCCATCACCCGCACGTCGCGCTTCGGGCACCCGACATCGTAAACCTTGGGGGCATAGGTGTATTCGAGGTCGTCGCGGAGGTTGGTTTTCAGGTTGTGCGTGTGAATCCACCCGCCCTGCGGCACGTCCTGCGTGGCGTGACCGATGGGATAGCCGTACTTCACGACGTTCTCGCCCGCGGCGATGTCGCGCAGGGCGAACTTATGGCCGCGCGCAACGTCCTCGCGGAGCGTCACGGCGACGCCCTCGACATCGAGCGTCTCGCCCTCGTGCAGGTCGTCGGCCAGTGCGACGGCGACATTGTCCGCAGCGTTGATTTTCAGAAACCGTTTCATATCAATAAAATAAGCCGCATGTCCGGGTCCCGCAAAGCCCCCGCCGAGGCGGGGGTTCGGGGTGGGTCGGACTTGTGAACACGACCGGAGGCCGTGCCACGAACCGTCCGAAACGCCGCACCGAAACAGCTGACTGGTTACGCTCCTAAAAACTTCTTCAAGGCATCTTTCATGCCCAGCGTCTCGATGTCGCGGACATAGCCCGCAACGGTCCCGATGAAGCCCGGAACCTCCGAGAAATCGACGGTGAAGATGCCGCTCTCCTTCACGATCTTCGCGATCGTAGCCTCCATGTCGGCCGAATCCCAGTTGGCGCAGATGTAGTCCACGAACTCCCTCGTGTCGTCGGGTTCGAAACCGCTGTTCGGTCCGTAGAGGGTCATCAGCGCGGCGAACGTGAATGCTTCGCGTTCGGCCAGCCGCTGCGCCTTGAACCAGTTGTCGCGCACGGTCGGATAGTTGCGCGCCTCCCATTTCGAAAGCGAGTTGAGCGAAATGGACCGGAGCATGTGCTTGATGAAGGGGTTGTAGAAACGCTCCAGAATCCCGGCGGCGAACTTCTTCAGCTCGTCCCGGTCCTCGTCGATCATCGGGATCACCTCCTCGGCAACCATGTCGTTGACGAACCGCTCGATGTCGGGCGTATTGAAAGCGTCCATCACCGTCTCGCAGCCCATTTGCAGGGCGATGGGCACCATGCCCGTATGCGACCCGTTCAGGATGCGGACCTTCTTGTCGCGGAACTGCTTGATCGACGGCATGAAGATCACATGCAGCCCCGCCTTGTCCAGCGGCAGCTCCTTCATCACCTCCTTGTAGCCCGGACCGCCGATAGCCCACAAGTGGTACAATTCGGCCTTCACCACAAGGTTGTCGTCATAGCCGATCTCCTCCCTGATCTCGCCGATCTGCTCGCGCGGGAATCCCGGCACGATGCGGTCCACGAGCGTGTCGCAGAAATGACAGTTCTTTTCGACCCAGTCGATGAAATCCTGCCCGAGTTTGTGGTATTCGGCGTGTCTGATGACGTATTCGTGGAGCGTCGAGCCGTTGTTCTCGATCAGCTCGCAGCAGATGATGCAAAGGCCCTTGGTCGGGTCGCCGTTGAAATGTTTGAACCGCTTGTACAGCAGCGCCGTCATCTTGGCGGGGTACGATTTCGGCGGACAGGCCGTCAGGTCGTCGCCCTCCTCGTAGCGGATGCCCGCCTCGGTGGTGTTCGAAATGGTGATCTTCAGCTCCGGCGAGAGGAAATACGCCTCGTATTTCGCATAGTCCACATAGGGATTGAACGAATCCATGATGCTCTTCACCAGCCGCACGTCCTTCTTGGGCCGTTTGTTCTCGATGCCCTCCAGATAGACGTGGTACATGTTGTCCTGCCGGTGCATCAGGTCGATCATCCCCAGCACCTTGCGCTCGGGGTCGATGATCGGCTGGCAAACGGCCACGCCTGCATCCATGACGCCCTTCTCGTTGGCGATGTCGATCTGCCAGTCCACGAAGGCTCTCAAGAAGTTGCCTTCGCCGAATTGCAGGATGCGAACGGGACGGCCGACCGTTTCGACGGTCGACTTGTTCAGTTGCTTGATCATTGTATGTCCGGTTTTTAAGTTAATCCAATACAATCGGTTTGTATTTCGGAACCAGCGTCTTCATCACGATCCAGCCGATGAGGTAAGCCACGGCGCAGATGCAGAAGACGACGAAATATCCGGCGGGCTTACCCTCGAAACCCATGAACTGCATCGCCGTTTCGTCGGCATATACGAACAGCCAGCCGGCGAACCATTGCAGGATCATCGAGCCTACGCCGCCGGCCATGCCGCCGATGCCCGTCACGGTGGCGATCGCCGACTTGGGGAACATGTCGCCGATGGTCGAGAAAATATTGGCCGACCACGACTGGTGCGCCGCGCCGCCCAGACCGATCAGGATGATCGGGAACCACGGCGAGATCGTGCCCATGGGCTGCGCCAGCAGCACCAGCAGCGGAATGAACGCGAAGATCAGCATGGCGCGCATGCGTGCCGCATAGGGGTTCAGCCCCGTCTTGTTGATGATGATCGTCGGAAGCTTGCCGCCGTAGATCGACAGCATCGTGATGGCATAAAGCGTGAAGATCAGCGCCACGCCCAGCCCTTCGGACATCTTGATCCCGAACTGCGAATTGAGGTACGAGGGGGTCCAGAAGAGGAAGAACCACCACACGCCGTCGGTCATAAACTTGCCGAAGGCGAAGGCCCACGTCTGTTTGAACGAGAGCGTTCTCCAGAACGAGATCTTCTCGCCCTCCTGCTCCTTGCCGACCGTCTCGCCGTCGACCACTTCGTGCTGGTCCTGCTCGATATACTCCAGCTCGGCGGCATTCACCTTCGGATGGTCCGAGGGTTTCTTGTACATGAAGACCCAGAAGCCCATCCAGACGAAGCCCAGGGCGCCGATCACGATGAAGGCCATCTCCCAGCCCCAGGCCTTCGCCAGCAGCGGAATGGTCAGCGGGGCGAACAGCGCGCCGATCGAAGCGCCGGCATTGAAGATCGAGGTGGCGTAGGCGCGGTCCTTCTTGGGGAAGTACTCGGCGGTCACCTTGATGGCTGCCGGGAAGTTGCCCGCCTCGCCCAGGGCGAGGATGCAGCGCGCGGCGATGAAGAAATACATGCTGACCATGGCGATGGTCGCGGCCAGGGCCGACCCGGCCTCGACGGCGCGCAGCGCGGCGGCGTCGGGAAGCCCCACCCATGCCTCGGTGGCGATGCCGCAAAGGGCGTGCATGCAGGCTCCCATCGACCAGACGCCGATGGCCCACAGATAACCTTTCTTGGTGCCCATCCAGTCGATGAAACGGCCCGCGAAGAGCATGCAGACGGCATAGACGATCGAGAAGATCGAAGTGATCAGCCCGTAGTGGTACTCGTTCCAGTGGAATTCGGGCTTGATGAACTCGTCCCACGTCAGCGAGAGCACCTGACGGTCGAGGTAGTTAACAGTCGTTGCGAAGAAGAGCATCGCACAGATGATCCAGCGATACTGCGTCATCTTCCCAGCGAGAGTCGATTTGTTGTTTGTCATTATGGGGTTTAATTAAGTAGTGTTCAGGAATTGGTGAGCCGTAGGAACGGCGTCCGGCGGCGGAGCGGGGCCGCCGCCGGACTACCGAACTTACGGAATCGGTTTTAACGCACCCGGGCGATCACGTCCAGAGCGAAACGGCATTTTTCGGTGATCGCCGCCCAGTCCTTCACGGCGACGACCTCTTTCGGGAAGAGCTGCGAGCCCATGCCCACGCAATAAACGCCGGCCTTGAACCACGCCGTGAGGTTCTCCTCGGTGGGTTCCACCGCTCCAGTGGCCATGATGTTCGACCACGGCAGCGGGGCCTTGACGTTCTTGACGAACGACGGACCGCCCACGTTGCCCGCGGGGAAAACCTTCGTCAGGTCGCAGCCCAGTTCCTGCGCCGTGCCGATCTCCGTCACCGAACCGCAGCCAGGGGTGTAGGGAACCAGATGGCGGTTGCAGACCCTGGCCACCTCGGCGTTCAGGTAGGGACCCACGACGAAGTTGGCGCCGTACTGCATGTACATCGCGGCCGTCGGGGCGTCGACCACCGAACCGATGCCCAGGATCATCTCCGGGCACTCCGCGGCGGCGAATTTCACCAGACGGATGAACACCTCCGAAGCGAAATCGCCGCGGTTGGTGAACTCGAAAGCGCGCACGCCGCCTTCGTAGCAGGCTTTCACGACCTGCTCGGCCACGTCGGCGTCGGCATGATAGAATACGGGAACCATGCCGGTCTTACCGATGGCCTCCAGAACTTGCATTTTATTGAAGCGAGCCATAATTTTTAATTCTTAATTTTTCATTTTTAATTATCTCTGCACCCGTCCGCTGGCATTGCCTCCGGCCAACGACTCGACCTCCTCGGCCGATACGAGGTTGAAGTCGCCGTTGATCGTGTGTTTCAGGGCCGATGCCGCCACGGCGAACTCCAGGGCCTCGCCCTGCGTCGGCTTGGTCAGCAGGCCGTGGATCACGCCGCCCGAGAACGAGTCGCCGCCGCCCACGCGGTCGATGATCGGGTCGATGTCGTAACGCTTCGACTCGTAGAACTCCTCTCCGTTGTAGATCATGGCTTTCCAGCCGTTGTGCGTCGCCGAGAACGACTCGCGCAGGGTCGAGATCACATACTTGAACCCGAACGTCGCGGCCATCTGGCGGAAGATGCCCTTGTAGCCCTCGGCGTTGGTCTCGCCGCCCTCGACATCGGCGTCGGGCTTGAACCCGAGGCACAGCTCGGCGTCCTCCTCGTTGCCGATGCAGACATCGACATACTGCATCAGGGGCTTCATAATCGACTGCGCCTTCTCCTTGGTCCAGAGCTTCTTGCGGAAGTTCAGGTCCACCGACACCGTCACGCCGTGACGCCTGGCGGCCTCGCAGGCCAGACGGGTCAGTTCGGCGGCCTTGTCCGAAATCGCGGGCGTGATGCCCGACCAGTGGAACCAGTCGGCGCCCTCCATGATGGCATCGAAGTCGAAATCCTGCGGATCGGCCTCGGCGATCGACGAATGCGCACGGTCGTAGATCACCTTCGAGGGACGCATCGAAGCCCCGGTTTCGAGGTAGTAGATACCCACGCGGTCGCCGCCGCGGGCGATGAAATCGGTCCTCACGCCGTATTTGCGCAGCGCATTGACCGCCGACTGGCCGATCTCGTGCTTCGGGAGCTTCGAGACGAAGTAAGCCTCGTGGCCGTAGTTGGCGCACGAAACGGCCACGTTGGCCTCGCCGCCGCCATAGACGACGTCAAACGAATCGGACTGAACGAAGCGCGTGTTTCCGGGCGTCGAAAGACGCAGCATGATTTCACCTAATGTTACGATTTTCATGGTATTATGACAGCTTAAAATTTGAAATAGTCCTTGGCGTTGCGGTAGCAGATGCCCTCGATGATCTCCCGGCCGATGAAGTCGATCTCCGAGGCGGGCAGCAGGCCCTGCTCGATGTCGTTGCCGACGAGGTTGCACAGCGTGCGGCGGAAATACTCGTGGCGCGGGTACGAAAGGAACGACCGCGAGTCGGTCAGCATGCCCACGAAGCGGCTCAACAGACCCAGCGTCGAGAGGGCGTTCATCTGTTTCTCCATGCCGTCCTTCTGGTCGAGGAACCACCACCCCGATCCGAACTGGATCTTCCCGGCGCCGTAGCGGCCGTCCTGGAAATTGCCGATCATCGTGGCCACCAGCTCGTTGTCGCGCGGATTGAGGTTGTAGATGATGGTCTTCGCAAGGCGGTCGTTGCGGTCGAGCATGTCGAAGAATTTCGACATCTGCCTGCCGACCGCGAAGTCGCCGATCGAGTCGAAGCCCGTATCGGGACCCAGCCGGCCGAACATGCGGCTGTTGTTGTTGCGGATGGCGCCGTAGTGGAACTGCTGGGTCCAGCCGGCCTCATGGTCCATCGTGGCGAACTCGACCAACATGGCGGTCTTGAACTTGCGGATCTCCTCGGGCGTCAACGTCTGCCCGCCGTATACCTTATTAAAAATAGCGTCGATCTCGGCCTGCGTATAATCCTCGGCATAGAACTCCTCGATGCCGTGGTCCGAAAGGCGGCAGCCGACCGACCCGAAGAACTCGTGACGCACGCGCAGCGCGTCGATCACATCGGCGAACTTCGTGATCGCGACGCCCGAAACCTCCGAAAGCTTCTCCATATAAGCGCGGAAATCGGCCGGAACCTCCACGGCCATCGCCTTGTCGGGACGCCACGTGGGGAGCATCTTCGTCGCAAAACCGACCTCGCGGACCTTGATGTGGTGTTCGAGCGAATCCACGGGATCGTCCGTCGTGCAGACCGCCTCGACGTTGTAGCGGCGCATCAGGCCGCGGGCGTGGTATTCGGGACGCTGCAACAGCGCCGTGCAATGGTCGTAGATTTCGCGGGCCGAAGCGGGGTTGAGCAGTTTCGTCACCCCGAAGGCGGTCTTCAATTCGAGGTGGGTCCAGTGGTAGAGCGGGTTGCGCATCGTATAGGGAACCGTCTCGGCCCACTTCTCGAACTTCTCCCAATCGGTCGTATCCTTGCCCGTGCAATACTTCTCATCGACCCCGTTGGTGCGCATGGCGCGCCATTTGTAGTGGTCGCCTTCGAGCCAGATCTTCGACAGGTTGTCGAAACGGTGGTCCGAAGCCACGTACTCGGGAATCAGGTGGCAATGGTAGTCGATGATCGGCATCTTGGCCGCATGGTCGTGGTAAAGACGCTGCGCAGTCTCGGTCTGCAACAGGAAGTTGTCGTCGTTGAACTGTTTCATAAAAAATAAAAGCTATCGCGGTTAAATTTCTATACGTATCAGGCTCTTTTTCATAACGTAAAATTAGTAACTTTCCGCCACTCGGAATATGAAAAATTACCGAATTAAATAGAATATTTGCCGTTTTGGTTGACCAATATACGGAAAAATTGTAAATTTGCCTACAAACAACGGAAAAACTTCAATTCTAATTTTATGAAAAAACCGATTATGTGGGTTGCAGCCCTCCTGACGGCCTCCTGCACACCCGCTTTGAAGGTCGAAGTCGCCAACACGACCCCGACCGAACGCGATGACGAAACCGTCGAAATCGCCTGGTCCGAAGTCGCCGCGCTCAAAGGCGTGACGCCGGACAACATCGTCGTCCTGAACGACGACAACGAGCAGATCCCCTCGCAGGTCCTCTTCCGCGGCGGAACGGAGCCGCAGGCGCTGATCTTCCAGACCGACGCCGACCCGATGGAAAGCAAGCGGTTCAAACTGGTCACAGGCCAGCGCGAGAACTACCCCGCCGAGGCGTTCGGCCGCACGGTTCCCGAACGTTACGACGACTACGCCTGGGAGAACAACAAGGTGGCCTACCGCCTCTACGGCCCGGCGCTCGAAACCTCTCCCGAGAAACTCGTCACTCCGGGCATCGACGTATGGGTGAAGTGCACCGACAAACTGGTGATCGACGAGTGGTACGCCCGGGGCAACTACCACCACAACTACGGCGACGGCATGGACTGCTACAAGGTGGGCGTGACGCTCGGTTCGGGCGCATCGCTGCCCTTCGCCGACGGTAAATTCTGGATGATGGGACACAACTACGCCACGGCCCGGACGCTCGACAACGGCCCGATCCGCACTTCGGTCGAATTGACCTACGCCCCGTTCGATGTCGACGGCACGCCCGTGACGCTCACCAAGATCATCTCGCTCGACGCCAACCAGCGCTTCAACCGCATGGACAACATCTACGAAGGAGCATTCGCCGAGATGCCGATCGCCGCGGGCTTCGTGCGCCACGACGTGAAACAGATACTCACGGGCGAAGGCTGGATGGCTCTATGCGAGGCTGTTTCGGACTCGAAGGATCCCGCACGCGACGGCGACATCTACCTGGGCGTGATCCTGCCGGGAGCCGAGATGCTTACGGACACGCTGGGCCACGCCGTAGCCGTCAAGGCCGTGAAACCCGGCCGGACGCTGACCTACTACGCCGGTTCGGGCTGGAGCCAGGGCGGCGTGGAGGACATGAAGGAGTGGATCGAAGAGATCGGGCAGGCGCAGGCTGCCGCCGTGACGCCGCTCAAAGTGACGGTCCTCAACTAAAAATCCATCCCAAAAAGGGCAGGCATATCATCCTGCTTTTTCCGAAAGGCCCGGTCCGACGACCGGGCCTTTCTCTATCGGAACCCTTTCCCGAAGCGGGCGCAATCCGGCTTGCGATTGTCCGGCTTTTTATGTATATTTGTAACTCCTATTTCACAAAAATCATGGACAGACAAAAGATCGTTACCTTCGGGGAGATCATGCTGCGTCTCACGCCGCCCGACTACCTGCGTTTCAACCAGACGAACCTCTTCCGCGCCAGCTACGGCGGAAGCGAGGCCAACGTCGCCGTATCGCTGGCCAACTACGGCCTGCAAAGCGAATTCGTCACCCGCCTGCCGGACAACCGGGTAGCCGACGCCTGCATCGACGACCTGCGCCGCTACGGCGTACGGACGGACGCCATCCTGCGCGGCGGCAAGCGGCTCGGGATTTACTACATGGAGGAGGCCGCCGCGATGCGCTCGTCGCACGTCGTATACGACCGCGCCGACTCGGCCTTCGACACCCTGCAACCGGGGATGATCGACTGGGACGGAATCTTCCGCGGCGCCTCGTGGTTCCACTGGTCGGGGATTTCGGCCGCGGTGAGCGCCGGCACGGCGGCCGTGTGCGCCGAGGCGATTGCGGCGGCGCACGCGGCGGGACTGACCGTCTCGTGCGACATCAACTACCGCAAGAACCTCTGGAAATACGGCAAGGAGCCGCAGGAGGTGCTCCCGCCGCTGATGGAGCAGTGCGACGCCTTCTTCGGCACGGACGACGAATACGAAAAGGTGCTCGGCATGCAGCTGCCGCAGTTTGCGGCCCGCGACACCGCCTACCGTCCCGATACGGCGGGTTACGAACGGGCCTCGGCGGAGGTTGCGGCGCGCTTCCCCCGCTGCCGGAGCATCGTCTTCGGACTGCGCAGCGTATTGAGCGCCAACCACCACCTGATCTCGGGAACGCTCTACACGGGCGGACGTCTGCACTCCACGCGGGTTTACGACATCGACCCCGTGGTCGACTGCGTCGGCGTGGGCGACGCCTTCGTGGGCGGATTGCTCTACGGAATGGCCGCGCATCCCCACGACGCCCAGTTTGCGCTGGACTTCGGAACCGCGGCCTGCGCGTTGAAAAACACCGTGCCGGGCGACTACAACCAATTCACGGCCGCAGAGGTCGAACAGCTGGCCCGCGGCTCCGTCTCGGGCCGCATCGCCCGCTAACCGGCGTAAGACGCCGGATTCAGGGTGCGGCCGGTTTACCGGAACGCTGCTCCTCGGCTCCGCGCCCGCACGGCCAAAAGGCGGGATTCAGGGTGCGGGGCGTTTTCATAATGCCATTTACCCCCCCCTCCATATGCAAAAAAGCCCGGCTTTCCAGCCGGGCTTTTTTCATAACGCCTGCCGAACGGGCGGCAGCGCAACTCCGTTCTAAGAGCGGGACCGGCGAACCATCGCCGCTGAATCCCGCACGTCAAGCGGCTATTCGATGCCTTTCACCTGCTTGTAAAGGGCATTGTAGGTGTTGTACTTCTCCATGATGCCGGCCTCGTCGCGCAGACGGAAGCAGATGGATTTGAGGAACTCCAGCGTATCGACATCGTCGGGTTTGATCTGGTGCGCCTTCTCGAACCAGGGCACAGCATCCTTGTAGACATCGTTGACGACTTTCAGATCGGCGTCGTAAACCGCCTGGCTGCTGTACTGCTTCTCGTTCATCTCCTTGTTGAGCGCGTCGCCCTTGATCGTATAGAACACACCCAGGTAGTAGTTGCCCTCGAACAGGTCGGGCTTCAGCTCCACGACCTTCTTGAACGATTCGATGCTCTGATCGTAGTCCTTCAGCGCGTAGAAGATACGGCCGCGGCCGAACCAGAGGTCCACGTTCGACGGGTTGTCCTCGATGGCCTTGTCGATCAGCGCGATCAGGTCGGCGGGGTCGCCCACGCCCTGCTCCGCGGTGTAAAGCTGCATCAGGCCGTCGAGAATGCGCTCGTTCTTCGGGAACTTCCCGATACCCGTCAGCAGCACGTCCTTCGCTTTCATAATATTTCCCTTGTCGAGGTCCTTCTGTCCGTAGAGGCAGTGGAAGAGGTAGTAATAGATATTACCCTCCTCGTCGGCATAGTCCAGGTCGATGGCCTTGGTCAGGTACTCGCCGCCCTTGGTGAACGACTTGGGGTTGTTCGAGCCGTCGACGGTCAGCAGGTAGCCCGCATAGTAGAGCAGCGCGGGGTCGGCCTTCTCGTAAGCCGGGCTGGACTGCGCCTCGAAAGCCGTCACGTAAGCGTCTGCGGCCTCGACGTAGTTGCCCGAGTCGATGCCGACGTTGCCCACCTGCGAGCAGAAGTCGCTGACCTGCTTCAGACCCTCCTTGACCTTCTCGGCCGTCTTGGGATCGAGTTCATAAGCCTTGTTGTAAGCCTCGATGGCCTTCTTGGGAGCGTCTTTCAGCACCCATTTGCTCTGCTTCCACGTCACGACCTTGTTGTCCTTGACGTAAGCCGTGAAATAGGGATACACCCATGCGTCGTACTCCGTGCCGTTGAGCGTCTCCTTCGTCGTCGACTTGGGTTCGCCGACAGCCAGTTTCAGCATCGTCGGTTCCATGTTGGCGAAGATGCTCTTCGTAGGCTCCACGGCCACCTCGTAAAAAGCCTTGCCGCGGGCGAGCCACGTCGCGGCCTTCGCCGCCTTCTTCTCGTTGGCGATGTCGGCGTCGCTCTTTTCGATCTTGGCGAGAAGGGCTTCCTTGTTCACTTTCTGGGCTTTCACGGCGGGAACTGCCACGAGCAGCGCCGCAAGAGCCGTCAAAATCGTTTTCTTCATGGTAAACTGAAATTTTAAAGTTTTTGTTGTTTCTTTTTCTTATTCCTCCGCGGGGGCGGCTCCGGGGGTTTCGCCTCCGGTCTCAACGCCTTCCGCGGGCTGCACTTCCTCCTCTTCCCCGGCAGCCGGCACGGCCATCACCGAAGCAATGGCGTCGCCCTCGCGGAGGTTGATGATACGCACGCCCTGCGTAGCGCGGCCCGCGAGGCGGATCTGGCTGACAGCGGTGCGTATGGTGAGTCCCGAACGGTTGATGATCATCAGGTCGTTGTCGTCGGTAACGGCCTGTATCGAAATTAGTTTGCCTGTCTTTTCCGTAATGTTGATGGTCTTCACGCCCTTTCCGCCGCGGTTGGTGATGCGGTATTCGTCCAGATCGGTACGCTTGCCGTAGCCGTTCTCGCTCAATACCAGCACGTCCTGCTTCGAATCGGGTTCCACGCAGATCATGCCGACCACCTCGTCCCCGTCCTCGATCGAGATGCCGCGCACTCCGGCGCCGACACGCCCGATCGGACGCACCGTCGATTCGTTGAAACGGATGGCCTTGCCGTCGCGGGCGGCGATCATCACCTCGGCGTTGCCGCTGGTGAGCTTGGCCTCGATCAGCTGGTCGCCCTCGCGGATGACGATGGCGTTCACGCCGTTCTGGCGCGGACGCGAGTAGGCCTCCAGTTTGGTCTTCTTGATCGTGCCGTCCTTGGTGCACATGATGATGTAGTTGTCGTTCACGTACTCCGCATCGGCCAGGCTCTTGACGTTGATGTAAGCGCGGACCTTGTCGTCCGGCTCGATCTGGATGACGTTCTGGATGGCGCGGCCCTTCGACGAACGGGCGCCTTCCGGAATCTCGTAGACCTTGAGCCAGAAGCAGCGGCCCTTTTCGGTGAAGAAGAGCATCGTGTTGTGCATCGAAGCCACGTAGATGTGCTCGATGAAGTCCTCGTCGCGCGTGGCGCTGCCCTTGGCCCCCACGCCGCCGCGGTTCTGCGTGCGGTATTCGGCCAGCGGCGTGCGCTTGATGTAGCCCATGTGCGAAATGGTGATCACCATGTCGTCGTCGGCATAGAAATCCTCGGGATTGAACTCCTCCGAAGCGTAGACGATCTCCGAGCGGCGTTCGTCGCCGTACTTCTCCTTGATCTCCAGCAGCTCGTCCTTGATGATCTGCATCTGCATGCCGACGTTCGCAAGCACCTCCGTCAGGTGGGCGATCAGCTTCTCCAGTTCGTCGCGCTCGGCGAGCAGCTTGCCCCTTTCGAGTCCCGTCAGGGCGCGCAGGCGCATTTCGATGATGGCCGAAGCCTGGATGTCCGACAACTCGAAACGCTCGATCATCGTCTGCTTGGCGGCGTCGGGCGTCTGCGAGGCGCGGATGATGCGCACGATCTCGTCGATGTTGTCCTGCGCGATCAGCAAACCCTGCACGATGTGCAGACGCTCCTCGGCCTTGCGCTTGTCGAAGCGCGTGCGGCGCACGACGACGTCGTGGCGGTGCTCGATGAAGTATTTGATCAGGTCGCGCATCGGCAGCATCTGCGGCCGGCCGTTGACCAGCGCGATGTTGTTCACGGCGAACGACGTTTGCAGCGGCGTGTTCTTGAACAGCGTGTTCAGCACCACGCTCGCAACGGCGTCGTGCTTCAGGATAATGATGATCCGCAGGCCGTTGCGGTCCGACTCGTCGTTGATGTAGGAGATGCCGTCGATCTTCTTGTCGTTGATCATGTCGGCGATCTTCTTGATCATCTCGGCCTTGTTGATCATGTAGGGAATCTCCGTGATGACGATGCACTCGCGGCCGCTGGGCGTATGCTCGATGTCGGTCTTGGCGCGCATCATCACACGGCCGCGGCCCGTCAGCATCGCCTCCTTCACTCCCTCGTAGCCGTAGATGATACCGCCCGTGGGGAAGTCGGGCCCCTTGACGTAGTGCAGCAACTCCTCGCCCGTGATCTCCGGGTTGTCGATATAGGCGCAGCAGGCGTCGACCACCTCCGAAAGGTTGTGCGGAGCCATGTTCGTGGCCATACCGACGGCGATACCGCTGGCGCCGTTGACGATCAGCAGCGGGATTTTCGTGGGCAGGACCGTGGGTTCGGGAATCGTGTCGTCGAAGTTCAGCGTCCAGTCGACCGTCTCCTTGTCGATGTCGGCCATCACTTCGTCCGTGATTTTCTTCATGCGGGCCTCGGTGTAACGCATGGCGGCAGGCGAGTCGCCGTCCATCGAACCGAAGTTACCCTGTCCGTCGACCAGCGGGTAGCGCATCGACCAGTCCTGCGCCAGGCGGACCATCGCGTCGTAGACCGACGTGTCGCCGTGGGGGTGGAACTTACCGAGCACGTCGCCGACGATACGGGCGGACTTACGTGTGGGTTTGTCGGAGTAGAGGTTAAGCTCCGCGCTCATATCGTAGAGGATGCGGCGGTGCACGGGCTTCATGCCGTCGCGCACGTCAGGCAGCGCACGCGACACGATGACCGACATCGAGTAGTCGATGTACGCCGATTTCATCTGCTCTTCGATATTGATGGGGATGATACGCCCCGTCAAACCGGCATTCTTTTCTTCTTCAGTTAACATATTAATACTTAATTCTGTTATTCTTCGTCTTTCCGTTTCGAAGCGGGCTTTCGCGGCGTCCCGCCGCGTTTACATACTTGGCCCGCTCCGGCGCCCGCCAAGACGGGAGCCTCGTCGCATCGCGACCGGAATTTCGACCGAATTATCTCCAATTCAAATTTTCAACGCTCACAAGTGCCGCGACCGGCCCGTCGATACCCGTCGAAAATTACCGTTCTTTTAACGAACAAAAATACGATTTATTTCCGGTTTGAGCAACTTTAGGGGAATAAATCTGCTTCGTGGGCGCGATATTTTCAGCGGACCACCCCGTTTTTGCCCCTTTTCCGGCGATCTGACGGCCCGAAAAAAATCTCCCGGCAAACTGCCGGGAGAAAGACGGATTGCAGAACGGTCCGCGACAAAGTCGAGCGATCACTCCGCACCTTTGGCCGGGCACGCCTCCGCAAGCGCATTGAGCTTCACATTGACCCAGAGCATAAGCACCAAATACAGGAGTCCGCACGAAAGACAACAGCAGAGGGCCAGCTCCCCGGAGAAATCGCGGGGCACGACCCGGTTGCAGAACAACTCACACAACTTAATACTGACACTCGTTAAAAGCGGCACGGACCACGCAAGAGCCAGCTTCAGCCGGATGATACGCCGGTCGACGCCGCAGGCCCGCATCCTGGGGCGGACGGCATGTTCCACCACCGGAAAGATAAAGGACGCGAAGACCGGCATGATGACCGCCAGGGGAACAAGCCACCCCGCGGGGTTCCACCTCCGGGATTCGCACACGGCGAAGACGACACCGGCCGCATAGGTCAACAGAACCAAGACAATAAACCCCGCCAACGTAAAGCCTAATTCATCCATAATAGATTAAATTTAAAGTGTTCAACATGCGTCAGGACATCCTAAAACAAATATAAGATAATATTTTAATAAATAACATGAATTTATGTTAAGATTTATTATCCTTGACGCATTTATTAAAAACACACGTTAAACAATCCATCCTCCCTGCATTCGGCGACAGCAAACGGCGCGACAATTTGTCATTTGCGCGGGATTCGCCACCATTGCGCCCACGATCTCGACGCCCCGAAAAAAATCTCCCGGCAAACTGCCGGGAGAAAAGGCCGAAAGACACGATGCCGTCCGACATTCGAAAATTAGATAAAAAAGCACTTCAAACCATAGAAATTATCGCCTTTTTTCGCTATATTTGATTCAAATTAAAATTTATATCCATTTAGTTTAATTAAGTAAAACAAAACAGCAACACCCATGAAGAAACTTTTGTGTGTAACTATTGCTCTCTTGTGCACCGCGACCATGCAAGCGCAGGAAGAGGAGAAAGACGTGACGAAATTCCTCGGCATTCCGGTTGACGGATACAAACCCGCCATGATTGAAAAACTGAAAGCCAAAGGGTTTCGCAGCATACCTAATGCTGACTTGTTGGAAGGAGAATTCAATGGGACCGATGTCCTATTATCCATTGTAACCAACAACAATAAAGTCTGGAGAATTATGTTAACAGATAAAAACTTTACTAGAAATGTGACTGATATTAAAATCCGCTTCAACCAACTTTGTAAACAATTCGAAAACAATCCAAAGTATATTAGAGCAAATAAGTTTGACTCAATTGTACTTGGACGCCCTGAACTTGAAGAGGAACCGACAATCCCCGACAATGAAGACCTTTCCTTTGAAATAACTCTCAAAGATAAACGGTATGAGGCTGCTTATTACCAACTTCCGGACTCTGTAACCAAGGAACAAATATTGGTTTTTCCAACAGATATATTGGTTTTTCCAACAGATACGATAGAAGAAGGATCAGTTGAAAAAATACTTGAGCGCGCCGCCACACTCAGAAAATATATCGAGCTAAATAATAAAAGTGTTTGGTATATGATCTCACAACAATATGGGAGATATCGGATTATTATGTATTACGACAACGAATATAATCATGCCAACGGCGAAGATTTGTAACAACAGTCTAACCGAAAACACACCGGGCCGCCATGTACGCAATCGCATAGCGGCCCGGTGTTTCATTTCATCAAAAATTACCGAAAATCTATGAATTCATATCCGGCATAGGCATTTTTATCGAACCGCCAGACGTGCCCAGCGAGGGGCGCGACCTCCAGCACGTTCACCAGCACCTGTTCGCCGTCGTAGTCATACGAAAGCGAGCGGGGGCGCATCGTAGCGGTGTCGACCGTCAGTGTGACATCGCCTGCCGGGGAGTCGTTCCCGGCGGCGGGCGTCAGCCGCACGACGGCGCGGCCGTCGGCTTCGGAGACGAGCGACGGCGTATATTCGCTGCCCAGAAAATCGAAGGCCCGGACCGGATTGTTCAGGATGTTGCGGCTCGCGGTGTCGACCTCCGTAACGGTCACCTCGCGGCGGCGGTTGTCGACCTCGCGGCGCACGGCTCCGTCGGCGAAAACCTCCGCGTCGCCCAGCACGAGGTAATAGCTGTCGCCTTCCACGACATAGCTGCCGCGGGCTTCGTAGTCGCCCGAGACGACCCCGAACTTCACGCCGTAGCCGTCCATCGCACGGAATCCCGCCGCAAGGCGTTCCAGTATCTCCGTGGCACGAGGCTGCGCCGCATTGCCTTGCAATATGCCGCAAAACAATACGGCAATGAAACAATGAAAAATGAAAAATTTTCGTCTTCCCATAGTGTCAGCTCCCGCAATTTTCAATTCCTAATTTTTAATTCTTAACCACAGGAACTGGGATTGTTTTAAGCCGAGGACCTAAAACAATCCCAGTTCCTGCAATTTCGCCTCCAGCGAAGGCAAGTCGTGGTAGAGGATGTCGCGCGGTTTGGCCCCCTGCTGGCGGCCGACGATGCCGGCCCTTTCGAGCTGCATCATAATGCGGCCGGCGCGGTTGAAGCCCACCTCGTAGTTGCGCTGGATCATCGAGGTCGAGATCTGACCTCCGGACACGGCGTCGCGGGCGATCTCGGCAAAGAGCGAGTCGTATTTCACGGGCGCCGAGGACTCCTCGCTGCCCATTTGAGCGTCGCCGCCGTCGGGCGTATAGTCGGGCAACGTGTAGGCCTCGGTGTAGCCCTGCTGTTTGGAGATGTATTCGCAGATGCGCTCGACCTCGCGGGTCTCGACCAGCGCACACTGGATACGCGTCAGGTCGCCGTCCTTCGAGAAAAGCATGTCGCCCCGGCCGATAAGCTGATTGGCCCCCGGCTGGTCGATGATCGTGCGCGAGTCGATCATCTGCATCACGCGGAAGGCGATGCGGGCCGGGAAGTTGGCCTTGATGCCGCCCGTGATGACCTTCACGTCGGGACGCTGCGTGGCGATGATCAGGTGGATGCCGATGGCGCGGGCTTTCTGCGCGAGGCGCATGACCGGTCCCTCGACCTCGCGGGCCGTCATTATCAGGTCGGCAAACTCGTCGACCACCACCACGATATACGGGAGGTAGCGATGTCCGTTCATCGGATTCAGCCGCCGCGAGGTGAATTTCTCGTTGTACTCGGCGATGTTTCGCGCCCCGGCCTTCTTACACAGTTCCAGACGGTTGTCCATCTCCGTACAGAGCGAGTTGAGCGTATAGACCGCCTTTTTGGGGTCGGTGATGATCGCGTCGTCCTCCGACTCCATCTTGGCCAGGAAATGGCGTTCGATCTTGGCGTAGAGCGAGAACTCGACCATCTTGGGGTCGATCATCACGAACTTCAGCTGCGCGGGGTGTTTGCGGTACAGGAGCGAGGTGATGATGGCGTTCAGCCCCACGGACTTGCCCTGTCCCGTGGCTCCGGCGACCAGCAGGTGCGGCATCTTGGCCAGGTCGAAGACGTAATTTTCATTCTGGATCGTGCGCCCGATCACCACCGGAAGCTCGGCCTTCGACTCCTGGAAACGCAGCGAACGCACGGCCGAATACATCGAAACCACCTGCTTGTCGCGGTTGGGAACCTCGATGCCGATGGTTCCCTTGCCCGGAATCGGCGCGATGATGCGGATACCCAGCGCCTTGAGGCTCTGCGCAATATCGTTTTCGAGGCCCTGCACCTTCGAGATCTTGATTCCCTGCGCCTGCACGATCTCGTAGAGCGTCACCGTGGGACCCACCGTGGCCTTGATGCGCTGGATGGGAATGCCGAAGTTCTTGAGCGTATCCTCGATTTTGGTCTTGTTCTCGAAAATCTCCTCGTCCGAGACCTCCGAATCGGAAATGTAGTCCTCCAGCAGCGTCACGGGCGGCTTGCGGTAGTTCACCAGGTCCTTCAGCGGGTCGTAGCTCTCCGTGGGGATCGCCTTCTCGTCGAGAAGTTTCGCCTCGTTGGCCTCGACCGTCACCACGACGCCCTCCGGCTCCGCGGCGGGCGCGTCGTCCAGCACGGTGATCTCGGTAAAGGGCGCATCGGGATCGGACTGTGCGGCCTCCCTCTCCGGAACCTCCTCCGGGGCAGGCTCCGCAGCCACGGCGTCGCGCACCGCAGGGCGTTCCAGCTCGACCAGCCCGCTGCGGCCGATCACCACACGGCCCTCGGGACGCGAAAGGTCCACCTCGATGAACTCCCCGTCCTCCGCGGGAGGGGGCGTCTGCTCCGCGGCAGTCTCCCCGGCGACGGGTTTCCCGTCGGGCGTCAGTTCGAGGAAGGGATTTTCGTCCTCTTCCGGCACGAACTTCCGGGCCGCAACGGACTCCGACGGACGTTCCACACGGATCGGGGCGGGTTTTTGCGCCGCGGGTTCCGCCGCTTTCGGCGGCGCGGGCTGCGGTGCGGCCGCCTTCGGGCCGGGTTTCGGAGCCGGTTCGGGAACATCCTCCGCAGCCCCGTCCTCCCCGGCCGCACGTCCGTGCAGCACGACTTTGTGCTTGAGGATCTCGACGACCTTCCCGCTCTTGTCGACCACCACGTTGCCCGCCTCGTTGACCTTGTTGATGAAGTTGCGGTTGATGAAAACACCTGTCAGTATCCAGCCGCCGACAAGCAGGATCAGCGTTCCGAAAGCCCCGATATGCGTGCGCAGCAGGGCCGAAGAGGCGATGCCGAAAGCGCCGCCCCACCCCGTCGAGCAGCAGAGGCTCCAGCGGTTGGCGAAGGCGAATCCCAGCGTCAGCGACCCCAGGATCATAATCAGAAACAGCGAAAGGATCGAATGGTTGAACAGCAGCGGCCGCTGACGGACGATCCGCACGCCGACCAGCACGATCATCGCGGGAATCAGGATGCCGAAAAGCCCGAACGAATGATCGACCAGCAACATCCCCAGCCGCGCTCCGGCCCAGCCGCAGAGATTTTCCGGTTCGATGCCGAGCGTCACCCGTTCCTCGACCGATTTTTGCAGCCCGCTCTGGTCGGCGGCCCAGCTGAAAAACGAAAAGAACACCGCAGCGGCGGCGAACAGACCGATGAACAGCAGCAGCAGTCCGGCGATCCAGCGCGCACTGTCGCTGTTGGAACGCTGAACGGCCTGCCGGCTGTTGGAGGATGTATTTTTAGATGCCATTCCCGAATGTCGCTATTATCGAGCGAAGGTACGAATTTTTTTCGACAATTCCGAAGGCGCCGCAAACTTTATCAATCGCCCGGAGCGATTCCGGCCGGAAGCGTTCCCGCCCGCGAATGGGGGGGGGCGGAGCCGGGAGCGTCTTACAGGTACGCCGCAACCTTCCGTTCGAGACGCAGGCGGTAAAGCTCGTCGGCGAAGGTGCGGAACGTGAGCGCGGGGCGGTTATCCGCCGAAGCGCGCAGGCCGTAGCGGTCCAAAAGCTGCCCGACGCGGCGGGCGACGGCGGGCGACGGGTCGACGATCGCGGCCCGTCCGTCGACGATGCGTTCCATCACCGGCGTCAGAAAGGGATAGTGCGTACACCCCAGCACGATCTGGTCGGCGCCCCGCGCCAGCATCGGCTCCACGGCGGCGCGCACCGCGGCTTCGGCCTCGGGCGTATCCTCCCGGTCCCCCTCGACCAGCTCCACGAAACCCGTGCCCGGGTAGGTCAGGACTTCGATGCCGCTGCCGTACCGGGCGGCCGTGCGGCGGAACAGCTCGCCGTCGAGGCTCCGTTCGGTGGCCAACACCCCCACCACCCCGCTGCGGGTCGCCAGGCAGGCCGGTTTCACGGCCGGCTCCATGCCGACGATGGGCATGCCGGCGTATTTTTCGCGCAGGAAGCCGATGGCCGCGGCCGTGGCGGTGTTGCAGGCCACGACGACCATCTTGCAGTCCAGCTCCACGAGCCGCGCCACGGCGGCGTCGGCCAGCGCCTGCACCTCCTCGCGGGGCCGCGAGCCATAGGGGCAGTTGGCGCCGTCGCCGAGGTAGGCGAGCGATTCGCCGGGCAGCGCACGCCGGACCTCGCGCCAGACGGTCAGTCCGCCCAGCCCCGAGTCGTAAATGCCTATGGGTCTGTTGTCAGCCACGGTCGGAGAAAGTTTGCACGATATGTTCGACCAGCTCGTCGTCGGACATCGGGTCGCAGTCGACGACGAGCGAAGCCTGCGCGTAGAACGGTTCGCGGGCCGCCATGTCGCCGCGCATGAAGGCCACCAGCTGTTCGTCGTCGAGACCTTGCAGACGGGGCCGCTTGCGGCGTCCGTAGGGGCTTAACCGCCGGGCGATCTGCTCCGGCGAGCGGCGCAGGTAGACCGTATGCCCGACGGCGTTCATGCACGGCATGTTATCGCGCCACGTGGGCAGCCCGCCCCCCGTGGAGACCACGGCGAAGGAGGCTCCGGCGATCACCTCGTCGAGGACCCGGCGCTCCGCCTCGCGGAAACGCTCCTCGCCCTCGTAACGGAAGACGTCGGCCACGGAGGCGCCTTCGCGCTCCTCGACCAGCGCGTCGGTGTCGATGAAATCGACGCCCAGACGCCGCGCCAGCTTGCGTCCGAGGGTGCTCTTGCCGCAGCCCATATATCCGACCAGAAAGAGAGGTTTCATCGCAGGCGGTTCGTTAAAACAGGTTCAGCTGTTCGGGGTCGATCATCTCGCCGGCGTCGCCTTTCGGACGCTCCACCTCGAACTCCACGCCTCCGACGATCGTTCCGGCCGAGGGCTGGCCCGCCGGAGCCTTTCCCGGGGCGGGCTTGGCGCCGAGCGGCTCCTTCAGGGCGGATTTTCCGGAAGCTTTCCCCTCTGCCGCAGCACGTTGCGCCGCGTCAGCTGAAGCGTCCGTCAGCTGACCGTCGTCAAGCGACTCATCCTCCGAAGGTTCCGGCTCGGGAGGCAGTTCGGGTTCGATCATCCGCAGCCGGTCCACGTCATAGGTCGTCAGGCGTTTGCCCTTGGCGCGGTGGCTCTTGACACCCACGAACTCGTCGACGTCGATCACATCCGCGGGCCGCGAGGCGTGCGCCCCCTTGTAGGTGATCTCCAGTTTGGCCCCGGCGCGGTCCGTCACGCAGATGAAATCGGCGTCGGCGTCGAGGAAATCCTGAATCTTGTCCGACATCTCGGCCGTGAAACGCTTCATGTAGTAATACTTCTGGCCGCGGTCGTAGTAACACAGGCTGTAAACCCGGTCGGACTCGTAACGCGCCACGAGGACCGTGTCGTCGGGGAAGTGCTGCATCAGGTCGTAGCCCGTGATGTAGTACTGATTCTTCGAGGTCCAGACGATCAGGCGGTCGTCGCCCTTGAACTCGCCGAGCAGCTTGCCGCGCCCGTCGGCGTTCAGCCGGCGGACATCTTCGTCAAACCAGATGTCCTGCCCCCCGAGCGTCGAGGTGCCGCGCTCCTTCAGCACGATCTTGTGGATGCCGTAGCGCGAGAACAGATTGCCCTGGCTCTGGCGCCCCTTGATGGCGAGGGTCGAGAAATCGAGATCGACGATCACCTTCTTCAGGCGCGGACGGGGCTTGAAGTAAACCTTCAACACCTCGGCCTCACCGTTCGGATTGACAGACATATACAGTATCTCGCTCTTGGCGGTTCCCTTGGTGATGTCGTACTCCTTGTCGCGCGTGATGCCCTTGATGGCGCAACGCTTCATCATAATCGCGCCGTTCTTCCCGTCGCGGTAGAGAACGTTGTAGATCGTGCGGTCGTCGTTGCGCTTGAAGACCCCGATATAATAGATGTTTTTATCGAAGAAGGCCTTGTCCGAAACCTTGGTGATCACGTAACGCCCGTCTTTCGTGAAGACGATCACGTCGTCGATGTCCGAGCAGTCGCAGACGAATTCCGCGTCCTTCATGGATTTGCCGATGCCGAAGAACCCTTCGGCCCGGTCCACGTACAGCTTGGCGTTCGTGACGGCCACCTTCGTCGCCTCGATCGAGTCGAATTCGCGCAACTCGGTGCGACGCTCCCTGCCCTTGCCGTACTTGTCGCGGATGCGCTCGTAGTAGGCCACGGCGTATTCGGTGAGGTGGTCCAGGTCGTACTGCGTCGACTTCAGGTCCTCCTCGATCTGGCGGATCTCGTTGTCGGCCTTCTCGCTGTCGTAACGCGAAATACGGATAAATTTCAGCTCGGTGAGCTTCTGCACGTCTTCAAGCGTCACTTCACGTCGCAGCCGCATCTTGAAGGGTTCCAGACCCTTATCCACGGCGGAATAAGCCTCCTCGCGGCTCTTGCACCCCTCGATCAGCTGGTAGAGCCTGTTCTCGATGAAGATGCGTTCGAGCGAGGCGGCGTGCCATGCCTCGCTCAACTCGCCCAGCCGGATTTTCAGCTCCAGCCCCAGCAGCGACTTGGTGTGCTCGGCCGAGCGGCGCAGGATCTCCGAAACCCCGAGGAAGTGCGGCTTCTCGTCCCAGATGACGCACGAGTTCGGGGCGATCGACACCTCGCAGTCGGTGAAGGCGTAGAGCGCGTCGATGGTCTTGTCCGACGACTCGTCGGGCGAGACCTGAATGACGATTTCGACCTTGTCGGCCGTATTGTCGTCGACCTTTCGGATCTTGATCTTGCCCTTGTCGTTGGCCTTGATGATCGAATCCTTGATCGACTCGGTGGTCGTGGTATAGGGAATCTCGGTGATGGCAAGCGTCCGTTTGTCGATCTTCGAAATCTTCGCCCGCACCTTCACCGTGCCGCCGCGAAGGCCGTCGTTATAGCGGCTCACGTCGGCCATGCCGCCCGTCGGGAAGTCGGGGTAAAGCTGGAAATCACGTCCCTGGAGGTGCGCAATGGCGGCGTTGATCAGCTCCACGAAGTTGTGGGGCAGGATTTTCGAAGCCAGTCCCACGGCGATGCCGTCGGACCCTTGGGCCAGCAGCAGCGGGAACTTGATGGGCAGCGTAACGGGTTCCTCCTTGCGGCCGTCGTACGACAGCATCCACTCCGTCGTCTTCTTGTTGAAGACCACGTCGAGGGCGAATTTCGAAAGACGCGCCTCGATATAACGGCCCGCGGCGGCCTCGTCGCCCGTGAGGATGTTGCCCCAGTTGCCCTGACAGTCGATCAGCAGGTCCTTCTGCCCCAGCTGCACCAGCGCGTCCTTGATCGACGCGTCGCCGTGCGGGTGGTACTGCATGGTCTGGCCCACGAGGTTGGCGACCTTGTTGTAACGGCCGTCGTCGACGACCTTCATCGCATGAAGGATACGCCGCTGGACGGGTTTCAGTCCGTCCTCGACATGCGGCACGGCGCGTTCGAGGATCACGTACGAGGCGTAGTCCAGGAACCAGTTCTTATACATGCCCGTGAGCTTGCGGACGCCGCCCTCCTCCTGCGTCAGGCGGTCGAATTTGCCCGCCTTGGCCGGAGCCTCGGCCACAGGCGTTTCGTCCGTCGCGTCGTCCGCGGTTTCGGGAGTCGAGGCGTCCTCGTTGAGCGCTTCGTCGCGCCCCGTCTTATCGTTCTCTTCCGCCATGAAATCGGAATTTTTAATTTTTAATTCTTAATTTTTAATTAATCGCAAGGTCCTGCTCGACGATGTCCTCCTCGATGCGCAGGTTGTCGATGATGAAGCCCTGACGCTCATACGTATTCTTGCCCATATAAAACTCCAGCAGGTCGTGGATCGGGTCGTCCTTGGTGATGCGGACCTTGTCCAGGCGCATGTTCTCGCCGATGAACTCCTTGAACTCGTCGGGCGAAATCTCGCCCAGACCCTTGAATCGCGTGATCTCGGCGTTCGCGCCGCACCGGGCCACGGCCTTCAGGCGCTCCTCCTCGGAATAGCAGTAGAGCGTCTCCTTCTTGTTGCGCACGCGGAACAGCGGGGTTTGCAGCACGAACAGATGCCCCTGGCGGATCACCTCGGGGAAGAATTGCAGGAAGAAGGTCATCATCAAGAGGCGGATGTGCATGCCGTCGACATCGGCATCGGTGGCGATGACGACCTTGTTGTAGCGCAGGTTGTCCATGTCCTCCTCGATGTTCAGCGCCGCCTGAAGGAGGTTGAACTCCTCGTTCTCGTAGACCACCTTCTTCGTCAGTCCGTAGCAGTTCAGCGGCTTGCCGCGCAGCGAGAAGACCGCCTGCGTACGCACGTCGCGGCTCTTGGTGATGGAGCCTGACGCCGAGTTGCCCTCCGTGATGAAGATCATCGACTGTTCGGCCAGCTCGTTGCGGTCCGTGCGGTGGATCTTGCAGTCGCGCAGTTTCTTGTTGTTCAGGCTCACCTTCCTGGCCGTCTCGCGGGCCTTCTTCTGGATGCCCGAGATCGCCTTGCGCTCCTTCTCGTTCTCGACGATCTTCCGCTGGAGAATCTGCGCCGTCTCGGCGTGCTTGTGCAAGTAGTCGTCGAGGTGCTTGGTGAGGAAGTCGGCCACGAAGTTGTTGACCGAGACCCCCGGTTCGACCTCCTTCGAACCGTACTTGGTCTTCATCTGGTTCTCGAAGATCGGGTCGGTGACCTTGATCGAAATGGCCGCGATGATCGACGTGCGGATGTCCGACGGGTCGTAGTCCTTGTGGTAGAATTCCTTGACCGTCTTGGCGACGGCGGCGCGCAGGGCCGTCTGGTGCGTGCCGCCCTGCGTGGTGTGCTGGCCGTTGACGAACGAGTCGTAGCTCTCGCCGTAGCCCGTGCCGTGGGTGATCACCACCTCGATGTCCTCCCCCGTGAGGTGGATGGGCGGGTAGAGCGGGTCCTCGGTCATGTTGTCGTTCACGAGGTCCAGCAGACCGTTTTTCGAAACGTAGCTCTTGCCGTTGAAATTGAGCGTCAGACCCAGGTTCAGGTAGCTGTAATTGCGGATTTTCTGCTCGACGTATTCGAGGTTGTAGGCATATTCGCCGAAAATCTCCTTGTCGACGCGGTACGAAATGAACGTGCCGTTCTTCTCGTTGACGCCGCTCTCCCACCTGTCGCTCACTTCGAGACCCTTGGCGAAGGTCACCGTACGGGCCTCACCGTCGCGGACCGAACGGGCCGTAAACTCTTCGGAAAGCATGTTCACGGCCTTGACGCCCACACCGTTCAGGCCCACGGTCTTCTTGAAGGCGTCGCCTCCGTACTTGCCGCCCGTGTTCATCTGCCCGACGGCCGCCGCGAGCGACTTGAGGGGGATGCCGCGGCCGTAGTCGCGCACCGTAACGACGTTGTCGGCCAGCGTGATGTCGATCTGCCGGCCCGCGCCCATGATGAATTCGTCGATCGAGTTGTCCACGACCTCCTTGATCAGCACGTAGAGCGCCTCGTCGGGCTGCGAACCGTCGCCCACCACGCCGACGTACATGCCGGGGCGCAGGCGGATGTGCTCCCTCGGCGAGAGGGTCACGATGGCGTCGTCGCCGTAATTGTTTGCGTTCGAGTTGGTATTATTGAGTAAATCTGCCATAACTTAATTAAGGTGAAAAGTGAAAGGTGAGAAATTAAAAAATCGGCGGGAAGTTCAACGCAACTTTTTTTGAATTTTTCGTGTTCCAACCTTTATTTGCGACATTTCACTTTTGATCTTTCACTTTTAACTTTTCGTTTCTCACTTCTCCCAGCGCCGTGCACATCCGTTCATGCACCTCCTGCATCAGTTCATGCGTCTCCAGCGCGGCGACCCGTTCGGCCGGAACGGGAGGCAGCACGCGGACGGTGATCCGGTTGCCCCAGTTGAATGCCAGGTTCTTTTTGATCAGCGTCTTGGTTCCGTCCAGCACCACGGGAAGGATCTCCGCGCCGGCCTCCTTGGCCAGCGTGAAGGCCCCGGCCTTGAAGCGGTGGATCTCACCGTCCTTCGAGCGCGTGCCCTCGGGAAAAATCGCCACCGAAGCCCCGCGCGAAATCCACTTTTTCCCGTCGCGAACCAGCTGTTCCAACGCCTCGGCGGCGTGGCCGCGGTCGATGCAGATGTCGCCGTGCAGCAGGAGGAACTGGCCGAAGAAGGGCGTTTTGAAGACCTCGCGCTTCGACACCCAGCGGAAATTGAGCGGAATGTAGTAGAGCGCCGGGATGTCGATCACCGTGTTGTGGTTGATGACGATGACGTAGCGCTTCTTCCGGTCGATCAGTCCGCGTCCGATGACCCGCTGCCGCCAAAAGGGCGGCAGGAAGAAGAAAATCCGCACCAGGATGCGCGACAGTTCATGCACCGTCCGGCGCCCCCGGTCGAAGGGATAGCAGACGACCAGCGCAAGGGCCGACAGAATCATAAAAAGCGTGCACAAAAGCACCAGCAAAAGGTAGTATAAAGCACTTAACATACGATCATCGTTCTATTACAGCATTTGCAAAACAGACTGTCCGAACCCGCGGCCGCGGGCCGCGTCCACAAATCCGGCCCGCCCCGGATTCCCGCCTCCGGGAGGGACCCGGCAAAGGGCGCAGCCGGTTGAAAAAAGCCCGTATCAGACGTCCGGGGACAATTAGCCACATTAATTCAATTTGCAAATTTAGGAATTATTTCCCGGGATTCCTACCCCGCCAGTCGGCGAATTTTCAACAAAATATTCACTGCACCTGTTTTCAGGAGGCGAAAAAGCGGGACCGCGAAAAAAAGTTGCGGAAAAATTTGGTTCGCAGCCGGGGGGGGGTATCTTTACACCCGGAAAACACCCCCGCAAGAACCGCGGGCCTCCATATACATAAGTATCGAAAATTTTCTGAAATTTACAGTACTATGTCTTGCATAGTATAAATATTATTACATATCTTTGCACTGACAAATAAAGTGCAAAACAGAATATTATGAAAAGACTGATCCTCCTTATCGTAACGCTCGCAGCGGCCGCGACCCGGCTCTTTGCGGCGCACCTCTGCCCCTCGACGGGCCGCGTGGTGGACGAACAGGGAAAAGCCGTCGAATACGCAACGGTCGTCCTGCTGAAAGGAACCGAGCAGGTGGCCGGCATGGCCACCGACGCTGAAGGACGCTTCGCGCTGCAAGCAGCTCCCGGCGAATACACGCTCCTGATTCAGTACCTCGGATTCGACCCCGTGAAAAAGCCGGTGCGCGTGGAGCAGGAGAACCATCTGGGCGATTTCGTGATGCGGACCTCGGCGACCGGCATCGAAAGCGTGGAGGTAAAGGCCCGGCTGGTGCGCCGCGAGGCCGACCGGTTCGTGGTCGACGTGGCGAACGCCCCGGCGGCCATCGGCAAGGACGGCATAGAACTGCTGGAACGCGCCCCCGGCGTATGGATCGACGGGGAGAAAATATCAATCAACGGCAAGAGCGGCTCGAAGGTCTACGTCAACGACCGCGAACTGCGCATGGAGCCGGAACAGCTGCTGACCTACCTGCGGTCGCTCCGGGCCGAGGAGATTCAGAAAATAGAGGTCGTGCCCACCTCGGGCGCCGACTACGACGCCGACTCGGCGGGAGGCATCATCCGCATCACGCTCAAAAAACGCCGCGAGAACGGCGTCAACGGCTCGGTGGCGTTCAACACGACGCAGGGAGAGATCGTACACAGGTACAATCCGTCGGCCAACATCAACCTGCATTCGGGCCGCGTGGACTTCTACGCCTCGGCATGGGGATCTTTCGGAAAGGACGAGACCACCACCGGCGAGCAGACGCGCTACGAGGCCGCGGACAAGGAGCTGAACGCACATTCGTCGATGAAAGGCCGCAACCGCAGCCTCGGGGCCAGCGCCGGCGCGGTGGTCGAGATCGACAACAGGAACAGCGTCGGCGCGGAGTTCGAGTACTGGCGCAACCGGAACGGGGAGCCGAACGACACCTACACGGATTTCCGGAACGCCGGCACGGTGACACGCACGGACAGCCATTTCGACAAACTCGACATCCGCAACAACTACTCGGCGACGTTCAACTACATCCGCAAGATCGACACGCTCGGCTCGACGCTCAAACTCCTTGCCGACTACACGCGCCGCGAAACCGACTCCGGAAACGACAACTTCAGCCGCATGACGGCTCCGGGAGCAACGGCGGATTCGACCTACCGCGACAACACCGAGAGCGTCTACAACATCGCCACGGCGACGCTGGCCCTCGAAAAGAGGTTTTCGCCCCGCTGGACGCTCAAGGCCGGAGCCAAATACACCTACAACGACATGCACAACGACGCGCTCTACGAATACCTCAAGGGCGACGCATGGACGCGCAACGACAACCAGAGCTTCACGATCGACTACACGGAGAACATCGCGGCGGCCTACGCCGTCGCCTCGGCGCAGCTCGGCCGCTGGGGCCTCGTGGCTGGTCTGCGCGGCGAATACACCCACACGACGGGAAAAAGCGTCGGACAGGATTATTTCTCGCTCTTTCCAAACGCCAACGTCTCCTTCGCCCTTTCGAAGGAGAAAGGATGGTCGCTGATCGCCCAATACGCCCGGACCATCGAACGGCCGCGCTTCTGGTGCCTCAACCCCCAGCGGATGCAGATTTCGGACTACACCTACCAGACGGGAAACCCGTCGCTCGACCCGGCGTTCAAGCAGGACGTGAACCTCACGCTGGTGGCCGCCCACAAATACACCCTCACGGCCGGCGTGCAGCTCGTCAGCGGCGAGATTCAGCAGACGATACAGGCCGACCCGGAGAATCCCGACCTGCTGCAACTGGCATGGGTCAACTACGACCGCACCAAAAACTATTACGTCTCGGTCAATCTGCCTTTCCAGCCCGCGAAATGGTGGCAACTAAACGCCAACTTCACCTACATGCGCCACGGTGAGCGCGTCGAGCAGCACGGCGCCGAAACTTTCTACAACTGGGCATTCGGCAGCATCTCGACGACCTTCACGCTCCCGGCTAAATTCTACATCGACCTCTCGTACAACTATCAGAGCCGCATCGACCTGGGCAACTGCTGGGTCGAACCCGACCACCGGTTGCAGGCCGGCGTGAAGAAACGCTTCGGCGACCGGTTCACCGCCTCATTCTCGGTGCAGAACCTTCTGGACCAGGGACAGGTGATCGGAGCGCACGGCGACGGATTCGTCCGCACGATGAACGCCCGGCAGACGTGGAGCAACCGCTCGTTCCGAATTGGGCTGACCTACAACTTCAAGTCGGGGAAGGCCTTCAAGCGCAAAGCCGTCGAGGCGGGGTCGGCCGACGAAAAGAGCCGGCTGTAACGGTACGAAGACAAACGCGCCGGCGTCGGAGGAGATTCCTCCGGCGCCGGCGCGTTTTTGCAAAATCCGTCAGCGGGTACGGCGGATGCGCGGCAGCGGCAGGCGGCGCGCCCAGCGCACGGCCCAGCGCGGCAGGCGCGGACGGGCCATCCACCGGGCCAGGTGCGTGACGGAGGTGGGGATGCGGATTGATTTGCCGGCGATGATGAGCGTCACGGCGACGAGGATCAGCAAAACGCCGGTTCCGATGCGCAGCGTGAACCGCTCGCCGAAGACCGCGACGCCGAAAAACAACGCCGTGACGGGTTCCAGCGCCCCGAGGATCGCCGTGGGCGTGGAGCCGATGCGGCGGATGGCCCCGGCCATCGCGACCAGCGAAACGATCGTCGGGAAAAGCGCCAGCGCAACGGCGTTGACCCACATCAGGGACGAAGGGACGGGTTGCAGATCGGCACAGCCCCGCAGCCGAACGACATAGACCAGCGAGCCGAAAACCAGACAGTAGAAGGTGAGTTTCTCGGTCGGAAGGTCCTTGAGCGACGAGCGGTTGACGGCGACGATCCAGACCGCATAGGAGAGCGCCGAAAGGAAGACCAGCACGACGCCCGCGAGGTTGAGCGTCGCGCCGTCGCCCCCTTTGTAGAGCAGCGAGATGCCCCCGCACGCCAGGGCGATCGAGACGACCGTGGCGGCGGTGACCCGCTCGCGGAAACCCACGGCCATGATGACCGCGACCATCACCGGATAGACGAACAGGATCGTCGAGGCGATGCCGGCGTCCATGAGGTTGTAACTCTCGAAAAGCAGCAGCGACGAGACGGAGAAGAGCACGCCCATAGCCGCAAGCGGCAGGACGTCGCGCCGCCGCAGGGCGAACGACTGCCGCCGGAACAGCATCAGCGCACCCAGCATCACCACAGCCAGCACATAGCGGTAGAACAGCACGGAATCCACTCCCAGGCCCGCGCCGTAAAGCGGCAGCGCAAAGAGCGGATTCAGTCCGTAGCTGGCCGCGGCTATGGCTCCCAGCACATAACCGCGGGAACGTTCCGAGATCATTTAGAAGGTGACCTGCGGAGCGGCCGCGGCCCCTTCGGCCGACTCGAAATAGGGCTTCTGGCCGAAGCCGAACATCCGCGCGACGAGGTTGGCCGGGAAGCGGCGCACCGAAACGTTGTACTGCTGCGCCGCGGCGTTGAAGTCCTTGCGGGCGACGGCAATGCGGTTCTCGGTCCCTTCGAGCTGGGCCTGCAATTCGAGGAAATTCTGGTTGGCCTTCAGGTCGGGATAGCTCTCCGACACGGCGATCAGGCGGCCCAGCGCGGAGCGCACCTCGGCCTGCGCCCGCTGGAACTGTGCGAGCCGCTCGGGCGTCAGGTCGTCGGCCGAAAGGTTGATCGACGTGGCCCGGGCGCGCGCCTCGGTAACCTCGTTCAGGGTCTGCGTCTCGTGGGCCGCGTAGCCCTTCACGGTGTTGACCAGATTGGGAATCAGGTCCGCACGCCGCTGGTACTGCGTCTCGACATTGGACCAGGCGCTTTTAAGCCCCTCCTCCCTGTTCACAAAACCGTTATAGGTCGCATAAAAGAAGATCGCCACCACGGCGACTACGCCGATCCAAATCCATTTTTTCATAACAGAAGCTATTTATATATTTAAATTTAAACTCATTTCGCATCAAACCGCCGCAGTCGCCGCCTCCGGCGCCGTTTACAAGCCAGGCCCCGTCCCAAACCCTTCCTTCAGGGGAAGGGCTTGTCGCGACGCAACCGAATTGCAGACGCTTTTCAGCCCAACATGCAACGCCCCGGAACTCTGCACCTTAAACTACCAGCGTGAACCGGCTCCGCCGCCGCCGAAGGAGCCTCCTCCGAAGCCGCCGCCCATGCCGCCGCCCATGCCGCGTCCGAAGCCGCCGCCGATGATCGTGCCGCCCCCGGCCCCGCCGCCGAAATTGTCGTCGCGCAGGTTGCGCGAACGCCGCTTCACGACCGCACCGCAGTTCGGGCAGACATACGTATATTCGACCAGCCGGTAGTTCCGCGTGACGCTCAACACCTGCTGCGACTGCTGTTTCAGCGTCAGCTTACGGCACTTCGGGCAACGGCGGGAGAAATAGTAGTTCGCCAGCACCATGCCCAGCGGGAAGATCACGAAGCCGAAGACGATCGTGAAGATCATCCATGCCGGAAGGTCCTCGTCGGCGTCGCCGCCCAGATCGACCTCGCCGCCTTCGAGGATCGTGGCCGCAGCCCCCACCCCGGCAACCATGCCCGCGCTGTAATTCCCCTCGCGGAAGGCCGGAAGCATATAGTTGAGCTGAATGCGTTTGCAGAGCGCGTCGGGAAGGATGCCTTCGAGGCCGCCGCCCGTGACGAAGCGTATCTCACGCAGGTCCTTCACCAGCAGGATGCCCAGTCCGTTATTGCTTTTGGCCGAGCCTACGCCCCAGCTGCGGAACAGATCGACGGCGAACGAGAACGTATCGCCGCCCGCGATGTCGTCGACGGCGACGACGGCGACCTGCGCGAGGCCCCGCTCACGCAGCGAGGCGCAGACGGAGTCGATATGCGCCACGGCGGCAGGCGACAGGATACCGTCGGGATCGGAGACATAGCGCCGCCGGTCCATACGCTGAACATTGGGAATCTCGTCCGCGCGGTAGGTTCCCGCAAGGGCGGGCAGCGTGCAGGCGAGCAGCAGGCAAAGGATCGCAATGTTTCTCATGCGGCAAAGATAAAGAAAATGAAGAATTAAAAATGAAAAATGAAAAATTATAACGCAGGCTGCATCACAACGGCCCGAACAGTCGGGCTGCAAAGAGCATTACAACAGCCAATCATTCGCAAATAATAATTTTTAATTCTTAATTCTCAATTTTTAATTACACAATATCCGGTAGCTCCACGGGGCCATATCCTCCTCGACGCGGCCGCGAAGCTCGTAAGGCTCGCCCGTCATGGCGTCGGTGTACATCCCGGCGTAGATGCCCGTATAGTAATCGGCATGGATGGCGTAGGGCGAGAGGTTCATCACCGCAACGACACGGTTGTCAGCCGTCTCGCGGACCAGCGTCATCAGGCAGTCCTCGGCGTTGTTGCGGATCTCGGTCATCGCGCCGCCCCGCTCCCCCGCCGCCAGGGCCGGGTTGTCGTGGCGCAACGCCGTGAGGCGGCGGTAGAACCCGGTGAAAGCATTGGCCTCGTAACGGGGAATCGGATCGCGGTCGAAGAAGGCGAACGAATGGTCGTAGCCGATCTCCTGCCCGGTGTAGATCAGCGGCAGGCCGCGCGGCACGACGAACGTGAAGACCGCCATGATCTCGCGCGCATCGCCCAATCTGGAAAATTCGGAGCCGTTCCACGAATTCTCGTCGTGGTTCGACGTGAACGCCAGCCGCATGGCCGAGTCGGGATAGTCGTCGCGGTCGGCGTAGATGTAGTCGCGCAGGGCCGTGACGCGGGTGCGCTGCCGGGCCACGTCGTTCATCAGGTGGTGCATCCGCCAGGCGTAGCAGGCGTCGAAAGCCCCCTCCTCGAAAAGATTCCGCTCCTCGGCCTCGGCCAGCATGAACAGATCGGGCTTCACACGCCGCAGGCGCAGCGAGGTCTCGTTCCAGAACTCGATGGGAACCAGCATCGCCATGTCGCAGCGGAATCCGTCGACGTCGTGCTGCGTGAGCCAGAACTCCATGGCGTCGGCCTGCGCGCGCCACACGTCGCGGTCGGCGTAGTTGAGTTTGGCGGTGTCGGACCAGTCCCACGGCACGGCGGGACGGCCCGCGGCGTCGCGTTCGTACCACGAGGCGGGCTTTTCGGCGATCCACCGCGCGTCGCGCGCCGTGTGGTTGGCCACCCAGTCGAGCAGGACCCGCATGCCGAGGCGGTGGGCCTCGGCGACGAAGGCGTCGAAATCGGCCATCGTGCCCAGCTCGGGGTTCACGGCGCAGTAGTCGCGGATCGAATAGTAGGAGCCGAGCGAGCCTTTGCGCCCGGCCTCCCCGATCGGATAGACCGGCATGAGCCACACGGCGTCGACGCCGAGGTCTTTGAGGAAAGGCAGTTTTGAAGTTGCCGCGCGCAGCGTGCCTTCGGGCGTGAGCTGGCGCACGTTCATTTCATACAGGACAGCCTGCGGCCAAAAACAATTCATAATTCACAATTCATAATTACCTTGTCCGCGATCAGCCGGCGCACGCCGCGGATTTCAAGTTCGACGGGGGCACCTTCGTTCGCCACCTCGACCGCATTGCGGGTGATCCGGACCGTCAGGACCCGGTCCCGGAAATTGACCTTGAACGAGAGGGACTCCCACGCGGCCGGCAGCTGCGGGTCGAACGACAGCACGCCGTCGCGGACGCGCATGCCCCCGAAACCCTCGACCACCGAGAGCCACGAACCCGCCATCGAAGTGACATGGCAGCCCTCGCGAACCTCGCGGTTGTAGTCGTCGAGGTCCAGGCGCGCCGTGCGCAGGTAGAGTTCGTAGGCCTTGTCCAGATCGCCGATACGCGCGGCGAGGATGGCATGGACGCAGGGCGAGAGCGACGATTCGTGGACCGTGCGCGCCTCGTAGAAGCGGAAGTTGCGGCGGACGGTGTCGAGGTCGAAATCGTCGCCGAAGAAATAAAGCCCCTGCAACACGTCGGCCTGCTTGATCAAGCACGAGCGCAGGATGCGGTCCCACGACCAGCGCTGGTTGATGGGGCGATCCGCAGGGTCGAGGTCTTTGGCCAACGTCTGCTCCTTGTCCAGATAGCCGTCCTGCTGGAGGAAGATGCCCAGTTCGCGGTCCTCGCCGAAGTACATGCCGTCGGCGATTTCGAGCCACCGCTTCGTCTCGGCCGTCTCGTCGAAACGTCGCTTCGCGCAGATGCGCGCGTAGTCCGCAGGGCGGTTTTCACGCACCCACGCCGCCGACTCGGCGGCATAGCGCATCGACCAGCAGGCGATGTAGGAGGTATACCAGTTGTTGTCGACGTTGTTCTCGTACTCGTTGGGACCCGTGACGCCCAGCATGACATATTTTTGCCGCGCCCCGGACCACGTGATGCGCTGCGCCCAAAAGCGCGCCACGGACAGCAGCACCTCCAGCCCGCAGTCGGCCAAATACGCCGTGTCGCCGGTATAGCGGATGTAGTTGAAAATCGCGTAGGCGACGGCGCCGTTGCGGTGGATCTCCTCGAAGGTGATCTCCCACTCGTTGTGGCACTCCTCGCCGTTGACGGTGACCATCGGGTAGAGCGCCGCACCGTCGCGGAAGCCCAGTTTCGCGGCGTTTTCGATGGCCTTGTCGAGCTGGTTGTAGCGGTAGACGAGCAGTTCGCGGGCGACGGCCCGCCCGGCGGTGGCCAGGTAGAACGGCAGGCAGTAGGCCTCGGTGTCCCAGTAGGTCACGCCGCCGTATTTCTCGCCCGTGAAGCCCTTCGGACCGATATTCAGACGGGTGTCCACCCCGGTATAGGTTTGCAGCAACATGAAGATGCAGAAGCGGATGCCCTGCTGCGCCCGGGCGTCGCCCCCGATTTCGATGTCGCAGCCGTGCCAGCGGGCGGCCCAGGCGGCCGTCTGCTCTTCGAGCAGGGCCTCGAAGCCCGCCTCCTGTCCCGAAGCCGCGACGCAGCGCGCCGCGGCGATAAGGTCCGCCGGAGCGTGGTTGAGCGACGAGCAGATGCCCGCATATTTATATAAGACGGCGGCGCAGCCCTTTTCACGGCTGACCGCTGCGGTGGCCCGGACCTTCTCGGGGCGGGTTTCGCAATGCCACTCGGCGCCGTCCAGCTCGACGGCCTGCGCCCAGGCCGCCTCGAAACCGCTCTTTTTGGTACGGCTCTGCGTGGCGTCGGCCTCGGTCGAGACTTCCTCCCAGAACTTTTCGTCGTAGTTGGCGTCGGCATTGCGCACGTCGGCGTCGACATAGGGCGAGAAGGTGATCCGGGCCGCCCGGTTGAGCGGCGTGACGGCGTATTTCACGACGCCCAGTTCGCGGCGCGCCAGCGAGAGGAAACGAACCGTCTCGACGGCCACCTCGACGCCGTTTTTCAGCACAACCCTCATGCGGCGCGTCAGCACCGAGCGGCGCATGTCCGTCTCGCGGTAAAAGCTCTTCACCTCCGCGACGGTCGCCAGGTCGAGCGGCTCGCCGTCGACCGCGACATCGACCCCGATCCAGAACGCGGCGTTCGGGACCTTGGCGAAATACTCCGGGTAGCCGTTCTTCCACCACCCCACGCGGGTCTTGTCGGGATAATAGACCCCGCCGATATAATTGCCCTGAAGCGTCTCGCCCGAGTAACGCTCCTCGAAATTGGCCCGGCCGCCCATCACGCCGTTGCCCAGCGCGAAGAGCGACTCGGAAGAGAGCGCCCGCGAAGGGTCGAAGCGATCCTCGACGAGGCGCCAGGGATCGGTTTTTACATATCCGTCGTTCATAATCTATACTCTTTATCGCTCGTTTCACCGCCCCGGCCGCAGCCTTTCGCGGCGTTGCGCCGGGGTTGCAATCAGTCCCGGTCGATCTTCATCGCCAATTGTTCAAACGTAAACCCCGCGAAGGTTTCCAGCCGCATCGTGGCGGCCGAAAGCGACGCACCGCCCCCGACGCCCACCGAACGCATGCCCGCACGCGAAGCAGCCTCGATACCCGCGGCGGCGTCCTCGAAGACCACGCACACGGAAGGCGCGGCGTCCACGGCGGCGGCACCCTTCAGGAAAACCTCGGGATCGGGTTTGGCCCGCGAAACCTCGTTGCCGTCGACCACGGCGTCGAACAGCGGCCGAAGGCCGCACCGGTCGAGGATCGTCCCCGCGTTCTTCGACGCCGAGCCGAGCACCGTCCGCACGCCGCGGCTGCGCACGTCGTGCAAAAACGCCGCCACGCCCGGAAGCACCTCGGCGGGTGTCATTTGCGAAACAAAACGCAGGTAACGCGCATTCTTTTCGGCGGCGAGACGCTCCCTCTCGGCGGCGGAAAAACGCCCCTCAAGTCCTCCGGCGCGCAGGACGATCTCCAGCGACGCCATGCGGCTCACACCCTTGGTCGCTTCGCCCTGCACGGGCGTGAATTCAAAGCCCAGTTCACGAGCCAGCGCGGCCCACGCCAGATAGTGGTAGCGGGCCGTATCGACGACAACTCCGTCCAAATCGAATATGCAGCAGTCTATCATTTTTTGAATTTCGGATACCAAAGATACGATTTTTTTGCAAAAAAAACACGTATCCGGCAACGCATTACCTACATACTTGTAAAATATCACCTTCGAAAAGCGGCTGTTTTTCAGAATTAATTTATATCTTTGCGCACGTAATTACAATCAACGCCTTATTAAAAATGAAGCAACTCTGCCTTCTCATCGGGACAGCGGTCCTCGGCATACTGCTCGTTTCGTGCTCCGCACAGAAGCGCGTATGGTATCTGCAGGACGCCCAGCCCTTCACACCCGAACAAATCGCCGAAAACGGACAGATCCGCATCAAGCCGCTCGACCGGCTGACGATCGTCGTCAACAGCAAGGACCCCGAACTGGCAGTGCCGTTCAACTCGGCGACCTCCTACAATTCGCTCACGGGAACCAACGTCTCCAGCGCGGCAAACTCGCAGGCGCTCCAGATGCGCACCGTCGACGAGAACGGCATGCTCGAAATGCCCGTGATCGGCAAGATCGAATGCAAGGGCAAGACCCGCAGCGAACTGGCCCAGGCCATCGCCAAGAAGATCATCGACGGCGGATATATCAACGACCCCACGGTCAACGTACAGTTCGCCGACATGAAGATTTCGGTCATCGGCGAAGTGGCCCGCCCCGGATTCTACGATGTCACACGCGACAAGGTTTCGATTTTCGACGCTCTGGCGATGGCCGGCGACATGACCGTATACGGCGTGCGTTCGGAGGTGGCCGTGACGCGCGAGGTGGACGGCGTGCGCACGATCGAATACCTCGACCTCACATCGACCGACATCTTCAACTCCCCGGCTTTCTACCTCCAGCAGAACGACGTGGTATACGTGAAACCCAACAAGTACAAGGCGCAGACGGGCGAGATCAGCCAGAACCGCAATTTCTACCTTTCGCTGGTGGGAACGGCGATTTCGGTGGCGACACTCATCGTAACCCTCACCAAATAGCAAGGCTCCATGGCAGAACAACAGATCAATTCACAGATACAGACCAACAACGAAGAACTGACGAACACGATCACCCTGCACGACATCATCCGCATGGTGATCGCCAACTGGTATTGGTTCGTGCTTTCGACCGTATGCTGTCTCTGCGCGGCCTACTACTATCTGGCCAGCACCCCGAAGATTTACAGCCGCACGGCGACCATTCTGGTCAAGGACAGCCGCAAGGGCGGAGACGTGGATCTCACGGCATTCAGCGATCTGGCGGGATTCCAGAACCGCCGCAACGTCGACAACGAAGTATTCATCCTCCAGTCGCGGCGTCTGATGACCAACGTGGTCAAGCAGCTCAACCTGACGGTCAACTATTCGGTGAGCGACGGGCTCCGCCGGCGCGACCTCTACGGCCAGGCCCCGATCGACGTGAAGTTCATCAACGACAACGACAACCAGTCGCTCGCAATGGAGATCACGCCGATCGACGACGACAAAATCCGGTTGAGCGAGTTCAAAGACCAGTTCGTCACCAAGCACGAGAGCCGCAGCGTCATCACGGCGGCTTACGGTGACACGATCCCGACTCCCGTGGGTCAGGTCGTGGTGCAGAAGTCGCTCTACATGGCCCCCGACTACATCGGGGTTCCGATCCGCGTGACCAAGAGTTCGCTGGGACGGACCACCAACGCCTACCGCGCAGCCGTGAAAAGCGACGTGGCCAACAAGCAGGCTTCGGTGGTGACCATCTCGATGAACAACACCGTCCCCCGGCGCGCCGAAGACGTGATCAACACGCTGATCGAGGCCTACAACGAAGACGCCATCGAGGACAAGCGTCGCGTGTCGGTCGCCACGGGCAAGTTCATCAAGGCCCGTCTGGACGTTATCGGACGCGAGCTGGGCGACGTGGACCGCAATATCGAGGACATCAAGAAGGACAACCGGATGGTGGACATCACCTCGGAGGCCGCGCGCAGCGTGTCGGAAAGTTCGCGCTACAAGACGGAAGGTCTTTCGCTCGAAAACCAGATCAACGTGGCGGAGTACATTCGCACCTACCTGAACGACCCGAAAAACGTCGGTGAACTGATTCCGGCGATGGCGGCCGCGGGAACCAACACGGCCATCGCCAAGCAAATCGAAGATTACAACTCGGCGATCCTGCGCCGCGAGAAACTGCTGGAGAACAGTTCGGAGCGCAGCCCCGTCATTCAGGACCTCGACAACCTGCTGGCCGCCGTGCGGCGTTCGATCATCTCGTCGCTCGACTCCAACATCTCGACGCTCGAAATCCAGCGCGACGCCATGCGCAAGGAGGAGACGCAGGCCAACATCCGCATCTCGACCATGCCTTCGCAGGAGAAGGTCATCCTGGGCATCACGCGCCAGCAGAAGATCAAGGAAGAACTGTTCCTCTACCTGCTGAACAAGCAGGAGGAGAACCAGCTCAACTACGCCGTAGCAGAGAGCAACTCACGGTCGATCGACTACGCCTACGGCAGCAACGCTCCCGTATCGCCCCGACCGATGATGATTCTGGGCATCGCCCTGATCGTGGGTCTGGCCATTCCCTTCGGTCTGCTCTACCTGATCGGCATGCTCGACACGACCATCCGCGGTCGCAAGGACATCGAGGACAACGTCAACGCCCCGTTCCTGGGCGACATCCCCTACCACGAGGGCGGCGGCAAGGCCGGGATCGTGGTGCGCGAAACGGGCCGCGACGCCCTGTCGGAGGCTTTCCGCATTCTGCGCTCGAACATGACGTTTATGAGCGTCTCGGCCGGAACCGACATCCGCACCATTCTCTTCACCTCGTCGGACCCGCACGCAGGCAAGACCTTCGTGGCGACGAATCTGGCCATGACCCTCGCCATGGCCGGCAAGCGCGTGCTGCTGATCGACCTCGACCTGCGCCGCCATGCCCTGTCGTCCCAGCTGGGCCACAGCAACAGCAAAACCGGCATCACGAGCTATCTCGCAGGAACGGTCTCCGATGTGGAGAGCATGATCCAGAACTCCGGATTCCACCAGAATCTCGACGTGATTTACGCAGGAGTGCAGCCGCCCAACCCGGCGGAGATGCTCCTTTCGGACAAACTCGACAAGCTCATCGCCGAAATGCGCGGCAGATACGATTATGTCTTCCTCGACAGTACGCCCGCCATGTCGGTGGCCGACGCAATTATCACCGACCGGCTTGCGGACCTCTGTATATACATCGTCCGCGAGGGTGTGCTCGACCGGCGCCAGCTGCCCGACATCGAGCGGCTCTACCGCGAGAAGAAGCTCCACAACATGTGCATCGTTCTGAACAGCACCCGCGCCCGCCGTCACGGATATGGATACGGGTATGGCTACGGTTACGGTTATGGATACGGATATGGCTACGGAGACGATTACAAGGAAGTAAGCTACCGCAAACGCATCAAGCACTTCTTCCGGTCGCTGGCACATAAAGTAAAACGGTAACGATGGCCATTCACGACGCAACAATAGCCATCGACTTCGACGGTACGGTCGTAACGCATGCCTACCCGGAGATCGGTGAGGATGCGGGAGCGGCGCCCGTGCTGAAAGAGCTGACGGACAACGGTTGCCGACTGATCCTCTACTCGATGCGGCACGGAAAACTGCTGGACCGCGCGGTGGAATGGTTCCGCGTCCGGGGCATTCCGCTCTACGCCGTGAACGAAAACCCGTCGCAGAAGCGCTGGACCTCGTCGCCGAAGATTCATGCAGACCTTTACATCGACGACTGCAATCTGGGATGTCCGCTGCGGTTCGTCGACGGAGAGAAACATCCCGTGGCCGATTGGGCCAAGATCCGCGAGCAGCTCGTCCGGGAAGGTTTTCTGGACTGACGCGCAGAAAGGCGGGGGGGGGCCTGGCGAAGACCCAAACCGGATAATAAAAAAGCGAGACTTTGGAAAGTCTCGCTTTTTTTGCAGACAGGCAGGAGCGGGCAGAGCGGCGGGCAGGCTGGAGCGGCAGGCAGGTGACAGGCAGGCTGGCTGGAACGGCAGAGCAGGCAGAACGGGCAGAGCAGCGGGCAAGCTGGAGCAGCGGGAGCGGCAGGCTGGCTGGAGCGGGCAGAGCAGGCGGCGGGCAGGCTGGAGCAGCGGGCAGAGCGGCTGGAGCGGCAGGCAGGCAGGCTGGCTGGAGCGGCGGGCAGGTGGCGGGCAGGTGGCGGGCAGGTGGCGGGCAGGTGGCAGGCAGGTGGCAGGCAGGCTGGCTGGAGCGGGCAGAGCGGGCAGAGCGGCAGAGCGGCAGAGCGGCGGGCAGAAGTATACAGGCGGTGGCAAAAACAGGCAGAGGTAGGCCTATAATGACAGAGATAATAGGAGCTGGCAAGTTCCGGGCATCGTAAAGAACGGGACGGACGGGTAGCACCCAAGTACGTCCCCGTTCGCACCGTTCGGAGGATGTGCGGAAAGTATCGCATCTAAAGCGGAACCGGTTTTTGATTTTAAGCAGGCAAGTTCCGGGCATCGTGAAGAACGGGACGGATGGGTAGTACTCGAGTACGTCCCATTCGTCCCGTTCGAGGGATGTGCGGAAATTGCCGCTTATAAATCGAAAACTACGCCCAGAGATTCCGGGGATATTTACCCTCGGCAATCATCTTCTCGATGGCGGCCATCAGCGCGGGTTTGTCCTCCTTGTAGGTGACGCCGTGCCACTGGGCGGCCGAACGCAGCACGCGGAGCGTAGCCGTGCCGTCGCCGATCAGCTTGTTAACCATCGTCGGGATGTAGAACTCCGACTTGATATTGTCCTTGTTGGCCTCGAACCAGACTTTGAAGTACTCCTTCGAGTAGGTGAAGAAGTCGGGCGTGAAGCCGAAGAGGTTCATCGAAACGGGAGTGTCCTCGGAGAGAGGCTCGTCGGCGCCGTTGTCGTGGAAGACGATCCGGCCGTCGGGCATCCGCTCGATCTGCGTCCGCTCGACCATCGACGTGAGGTCGCCTTTCGGATCGACGCCGCAGACGCCGCGCGAAACCGTACCGTTCTCCGAAAGCGTCTTGTTCAGGTCGTAAGCGACCATGCAATAGCTGTTGCGGCTCTCGCCGAGCTGCGCCAGGTAGTCCCCGATGGTCTTATAGGCCTCGGCGCCGTAGAAATCGTCGGCGTTGATCACGGCGAAGGGTTCGTGAACCGCATCGGCTGCCATCATCACGGCGTGGTTCGTACCCCACGGCTTGACACGGCCTTCGGGAACGGCAAGACCTTCGGGCAGGTAGTCGAGTTCCTGGAAAACGAAATCCACGGCGATGCGCCCGCCGAAACGGTCGGCCGAGAAGACCTCGCGGAACTCTTTCTCGAAGGAGTGGCGGATGACGAAGACGACCTTGCCGAAACCGGCGCGGATGGCGTCGTAGACCGAATAGTCGATGATGGCCTCGTTATTGGGACCGACACCGTCCATCTGTTTGAGCGACCCGTAGCGGGAGCCCATGCCCGCGGCGAGTACCAGTAATGTGGGTTTTACCATGTTATTTTATCTGTTTATGACATTGGTTCAAAACATCCACAAAGGTAAAAAATTAAGCGCGCCCCGCAAAGGATTTATGCAAATTTGCCTATCTTTGTAGGGTTAACAAAGAGAAATCGTACCCGGAGAGATGAAATTTCTGAAAACCATACGGGCATGGTGGCGCGGCCTGTTCCGCAAACGCCGGTTCAACATGCTCAACGCCACGGACAACACCGAAGAGTGGCACATGCACCTCTCGCCGGCGAGTATCCTCGCGGGACTGGTGGCGTTCATGCTGATGCTCTTCATCCTCACGCTGTCGCTGGTGGCGTACTCCCCCATCCTGGAATTCCTGCCCGGATACCGCACCGAGGCCGACCGTTCGCGCGAAAGCCTCGTGCAGAACATCATCCGGCTCGACTCGATGGAGCGCATGATGAACGACATGCTGACCTACAACGAGAACATAGCCCTGATCATGGAGGGGCGCACGCCCGTGGCGCGCGTGCTCGCCTCGTCGGACTCGTCGCGCATCAGCAAGGTGCTGGTGATGCCCTCGCACGAAGACTCGCTCCTGCGGGCCCAGATGGAGGGCGACGGCGAATACGCCATCGCCGGACAGGGCGGCTCGCGGCGCAAGGTGCGCGAGGCCATCGAGCTGGCGACGCCCGTCGAGGGAATCATAACCGGAAAATTCGACATCCGGCAGGGAAATTTCGGCGTGAAGATCGCCGCGACCGCCGCCGACCGCATCACGGCCATCGACAACGGCACGGTGGTTCAGAGCCTCTGGACCCCGGAGACGGGTTACATCGTGGTCCTGCAACACGCCGGGAACCTGATCTCGGTCTACAAGAACCTCTCGCAGTCGCTCGTAACGACCGGCCAGACCATCCGTTCGGGCGAACTGATCGGCTACAACGCCGAAGTGCAGGACGGAGAGGTCCGGCTCTTCGAATTCGAACTCTGGAACAACGGCAAACCCGTGGACCCCGAGGGGTACATCGTCTTCTGACAAACGCATGAAACAAAGACTCGCAATACTGGGTTCGACCGGCTCGATCGGCGTGCAGACGCTCGACATCGCCCGCGAAAACCCCGGCCGCTTCGAGGTCCGCGTCCTCACGGCCAACCGCAACTGGGAACGACTGGCCCGACAGGCCCGGGAATTCGACGCCGACGCGGCGGTGATCGCCGACAAACAGCACTACGCGCAGCTGCGCGACGCACTCGCGGGAACCGACACCAAAGTATATGCCGGAGAGGAGGCCGTGGCGCAGGTCGCGGCCGGAGGCGGCACGGACGTGGTGGTGAACGCCCTGGTGGGCTACGCCGGACTCGCTCCCACGGTGGCGGCCATCGAGGCAGGCAAGAAGCTCGCGCTGGCCAACAAGGAGTCGCTCGTGGTGGGCGGCGCCTGCGTGATGCCGCTGGCCCGGGAGCGGAAAGCCCCGGTGATTCCGATCGACTCGGAACATTCGGCCATCTTCCAGTGTCTCGTGGGCGAGCGCGCCCCGGTCAGAAGGCTGATCGTCACGTGCAGCGGCGGCGCATTCCGCGACTTCCGGGCCGAAGAGCTGGCGAACGTCACGGTGGAGCAGGCCCTGCGCCACCCCCAGTGGGACATGGGTGCGAAGATCACGATCGACTCGTCGACGCTCGTGAACAAGGGGTTCGAGGTGATCGAGGCCCACTGGCTGTTCGGGACCCCGGCGGAACGGATTTCGGTGTTGCTCCACCCGCAGTCGATCATCCATTCGATGGTCGAATTCGAGGACGGCGCGATCAAGGCCCAGCTCGGAACGCCCGACATGCGCCTGCCGATCAGCTTCGCGCTGCTGTACCCCGACCGGGCGAACCGTCCCGGCGAGCGGTTCAACTTCCTGAACCATCCGCAGCTGACCTTCGCCGAAGTGGACCGCGCGAAATACCCGGCGCTCGACATCGCCTACGACTGTCTGCGGCGCGGCGGCACGGCGGCCTGCACGATGAACGGCGCCAACGAGGTGGCCGTGGCGGCGTTCCTCGCCCGCAAATGCGCATGGCTCGACATCGTGCGCGCCATCCGCTACGCGCTGGAGCACGCCGCATTCGTCCCCTCGCCCACCCTGGCCGATTACGCCGAGGCGAACGCCGAAGCCCGCGCGCTGGCGGCGGAGTTCCTACAATTAAAAAATTAAAACTTAAAGCTTGTGGACATTCTTGTAAAAATCATTCAGTTCTTCCTCTGTTTCACCATCCTGATAGGCATTCACGAGATGGGTCACTTCATCATGGCGCGGGTGTTCAAAATCCGCGTCGAGAAATTCTACATCTTCTTCGACCCGTGGTTCTCGCTGTTCAAATTCAAACGCGGAAACACCGAGTACGGTCTGGGATGGCTGCCGCTGGGCGGATATGTCAAGATCGCCGGCATGATCGACGAGTCGATGGACACGGAACAGATGAAACAGCCCGTCAAACAGGACGAGTTCCGCGCCAAACCCGCCTGGCAGCGTTTTCTGGTGATGATCGCCGGCGTGGTGATGAACGTCGTGCTGGCCGTGGCCATCTACATCGGCATCTGCTACACGTGGGGCGACACCTATTTCTCGAACGCCGACGCCAAGTGGGGCTACAACTTCAACGAGGCCGGGCACAAACTCGGATTCCACGACGGAGACCGGCTGGTGAGCATCGACGGCGAAGAGGCGGACGACATCAACAAGGTCGTAAACTCGCTGATCATCACCGAAAGCGACCGCAGCGTCGTGGTCGAACGCAACGGACGGCAGGTGGAACTGATCCTCCCGCTCGACGAGCTGATCTCGATGCGCCAGCAGAAGGGATACGAAAATTTTCTCCTGCCCCGCATCCCCTTTCTGATCGACAGCGTCGTAAACCCGACCGTCGCACAGTTGCGGAAGGGAGACGAGATCGTAGCCATCGACAACGTTTCGGGTCTCGACTTTGCGGGCTACGGCCAATACCTGAAGGCGCACGCCGGAGATTCGGTGCTGCTGACAGTCCTGCGGGAAGGGGACATGCTCTTTGAATTCAAAGCGCCCGTCTCGGAGAACGGCACGCTCGGAGTCATCCGCAAGGGCCTCGCGCTGCGCACGCAGAAATATACGTTCCTGGAGGCGATTCCGGCCGGTATTCAAAGGACGGGCAAGGTGATCTCCTCCTACTGGGACCAGCTGAAGATGATCGTGCAGCCCAAAACCAAGATGTACGAGGAGCTGGGCGGATTCATCTCCATCGGCAGCATCTTCCCCTCCACGTGGGACTGGCAGGACTTCTGGATGAAGACCGCCTTCCTGTCGATCATCCTCGCGGTGATGAACATTCTGCCGATCCCGGGACTCGACGGCGGGCACGCGATCTTCACTTTCTGGGAGATGATCTCGGGCCGTAAGGTGAGCGACAAGGTGCTCGAAGCGGCGCAGTATGTCGGACTGATCATCATTCTGTTCCTGCTGCTCTACGCCAACGGCAACGACATTTACCGGTTCTTTATCAAATAAATGCGGAGCCGATGGCAAACCGAACTGCGGAAAAAACGGAAGCCTGCGCCGCGGCGCTGCGGAGACACCGTTTCGAGGCCGAGGTGGTGAAGGACGCCGAAGCGGCCTTCGCCCTGATGAAGGCCGTCGTGGAGGCCGAAAACCCGCAACTCGTGTCGTTCGGCGACTCCATGACGATGCGCGGAACGGGCATCGTCGAGTGGCTGCGGAGCAACGGGCGGCTGACGCTGCTCGACGGGTTCGACGCCTCGAAGCCCTACGAGGAGCGGCTGGAAATCCGCCGCCGCGCGCTGTTGTCGGACCTTTTCATCACGGGCGTGAACGCCGTGACGGAGCAGGGAACACTGCACTGGCTGGACAAGGTGGGCAACCGCATCGCACCGGTGGCATTCGGTCCCCGAAAGGTGATCATCGTGGCGGGACGCAACAAGATCGTGGCCGACCGCGACGAGGCCGAGGAGCGCATCCGCCGGATCGCCGCCCCGCAGAACGTAGCGCGACACCCCGGATTCCGCACCCCCTGCGCCAAAACGGGCGTCTGCGCGGACTGCAACTCGCAGGACCGCATCTGCAACACCCGGATGGAAATGCTGCGATGCTGGCCCGACAAACGGGTGTTGGTAATACTGATCGACGAAGATTCCGGATTATGATGAAACAACTGAAATACGGCACGGCCTGCCTGCTGTTGCTGGCGGCCGCCTGCGGAGACGATTCCGACGCATTTTACACGGCGGTTTATCCCGTCGTGCGCGTCGAGGCCGAAATCACCCTCCCGGCCCCCGAACCGGGCCCCACCGATCCCACCGACCCCACTGATCCCACCGATCCAACAGATCCCACCGATCCAACAGATCCCACGAACCCCACCGATCCCACGGAACCGGAGACGAAGGCAGGGGAAAACGAAACGGACCCCGTGGTCGAACGGATCAGGGAGGAGATCGAAGCGGCGGCTCCCGTGAAGGCGGGCGGAAGCTACGTGCTGGAATTCACCAAATACAACGGCGGGCGCCTCCGGATCAGACAGACGGCGGAGGCGGACCGGGTGCGGGGCGTCTTCTTCAAGGACCCGGGCGCAACCGACATCCTCGTCTACTGTCCGGAACCGGCGATGAAGTACACCTGCGCCGTCTCGGCCTACAAGGCCGAGGACGGCACGAGCAAGACCCTCCTGACGGTCGACCTGACCGAAGAGTACCAAGCTCTCTACCCCGAGGCCGGAATCACGAAGGCCGTGCGCCGGGAGTACACCTCGGCAAACGCAAAATAGGAGGACGTATGGCAAAGGTCAAAAAGGCATTTTTCTGCAAAAACTGCGGGTTCGAAGCCCCGAAATGGCTGGGACGCTGTCCCTCGTGCGGCGAGTGGAACTCATTCACCGAGGAGATCATCGCCCGCGAGAGTGGTTCGGTCCCGGCGGTCGCGGCGGGTCCCCTGCCCGCGGCGAAGCCCCAGCGCGTGAGGGACATCCGCGAAAGCGAGCACGTCCGCCTCGATCTGGGAAACGCCGAGGTAAACCGCGTGTTGGGCGGCGGGATGGTCCCGGGGTCGCTGGTCCTCGTGGGCGGCGAGCCGGGAATCGGCAAATCGACCCTCTCGCTGCAAATCGCGCTGGCGGCGAACGGACTGAAAACCCTCTACGTCTCGGGCGAGGAGTCGGCCGAGCAGATCAAGATGCGCGCCGCGCGCATCGGCATCGGCAACGACGAGTGCCTGATCTATCCCGAAACGCTGCTGGAAAACATCGTGGCGCAGATCGCCGAGCACCGTCCCGACCTGGTGGTGATCGACTCGATACAGACGATTTACACCGACCTCCTGGACTCGTCGGCGGGAAGCGTGTCGCAGATCCGCGAATGCGCGGCGACGCTTCTGAAATACGCCAAATCGACCGGAACGTCGATCTTCATCATCGGCCACATCACCAAGGACGGCTCGATAGCCGGTCCCAAGATACTCGAACACATCGTCGACGTGGTGTTGCAGTTCGAGGGCGACAGCAACAACATCTACCGCATCCTGCGGGGCATCAAGAACCGGTTCGGAGCGACGTTCGAAATCGGGGTCTTCGAGATGCTCGACGCCGGACTGCGGGGGGTTGACAATCCGTCGGAAATCCTGCTGACGCACTATGAGGAGCCGTTGAGCGGCATCGCCGTGGGGGCGTCGGCCGACGGCGTGAGGCCCTACCTGATCGAGGTGCAGGCGCTGGTGAGCGGTGCGGCGTACGGCACGCCCCAGCGTTCGACGACCGGATACGACGCACGGCGCATGAACATGCTGCTGGCCGTGCTGGAGAAGCGCGTGGGGATGAAGATGTTCCAGAAAGACGTTTTCCTGAATTTCGCGGGCGGATTCAAGGTCGCGGACCCGGGGCTGGACCTCGCGGTCGTGGCGGCGGTGATCTCGTCCTACTACGACCGTCCCGTGGCCGAGGGGGTCTGCTGCGCCGGTGAAATAGGCCTGTCGGGCGAAGTGCGCCCCGCGCCCCGCACCGAACAGCGCATCAGCGAGGCCGCAAGGCTCGGATTCAGGCGCATCATCGTGTCGGGCTATCTGGCCAAAGGCGGCAAGCGTCCCAAAGGCATCGAGGTAGTCCCGATAAACAGCGTCGACCAGCTCCCGAAGGCGCTTTTCACAGAATAGGCCGACATCAAAAACAACAGATAAGGAAAGGAGCGGCTTCTGGCAGCCGCGGCCGGAAGATTTTCGATTCGCCTCGGGTGAATCGGCAGGCCGCAGCTCTGCCCTGCGGAGGCCTGCTCGTAACTGCCCTTCGAGCGGACCACCGCAAGCTGCCGCCTGAAAACGCGACAGAAGTTCCGGAGAGCGAATCTTCCGACCTCGCATGGGCTTCCGGCCGGATTGCCGCCGGTATGGAATGGATTTTGCTTTTTCCCCGGTAAAAGGGAAGAAAATGCAAAAGAGAATAGTCGTACTGGGCGGCGTGGGATTCATCGGCTCCCACCTGTGCCTGCGTCTGTTGAACGACGGGCACGAAGTCTTCTGCGTGGACATACGCGACACCGCCGATTCGCCGCTGCTGCGCGACATGCCGCCGCACCCGGAATTCCGGTACGTCCGCCACAACATCGTCAACGCATTCGGCATCCGCTGCGACGAGATTTACAACCTCGCGGCGCCCTCGCGCGTGCGCTACAACAAGGCGCTGCCCGTCGAGTCGCTCAAGGTCAGCATACTGGGGTCGATAAACGCCCTCGACACGGCCCGTTCGGAGCACGCACGCATCCTCTACGCATCCACCGGAGACATCTACGGCACGGGATACCGCGACACCTCGGTCGAGGCGGCGGACGGTTGTCCGACACACCGCACCCTCGCCGAAGGCAAACGGGCCGGAGAGGCCCTGCACCGCGCCTACCAGTATGAATTCGGGGTCGACGCACGCATCGCGCGCATCTTCAACACCTACGGCAGCGGCGCCGACCTGATGGACCAGCGCGTGGTGATGAAGATGATCGTGGCGGCGTTGCAGAACCGCGACATTCCGATCAACGGCAGCGGCGAGCAGCTGCGGACCTTCTGCTGGGTGGAAGACGTGGTCGACGGACTGGTGCGGCTGATGGAGGCCCCGCCGGCCGAGACGACGCGCACGGCCAATTTCGGCAGCAGTCACGAGGTGACGATCCGCTCGCTGGCCGAGAAGATCATCGCCCTGACGGGCAGCAGCTCGCACATCGTCCACGCCGAAGCGCGTATCGACGACATACGCCGCCGCACGCCCGACATCTCGGCGACACGGCGCGAACTGGACTGGGCGCCCCGCACACCGCTCATCGAAGGCCTGCGGCGCACGATCAGCTACGTCGAAAAGGAACTTGCGGAGAAGAACTATGCGGGAATATCGTGGGTGGAAATAAACTGATCGGAAGATATGACCATGACGGACTTTGACAAGATCATCTGGCGGGACGCGCTGACGTTCGTAGACTTCTTCGCCACCTGGTGCGGGCCGTGCCGGATGATGATGCCGGCCATCGACAAGTTTCGGGAGCGGATGAACGGCCGCGTCGACGTCTACAAAGCGGACATCGACGACCCCTCGATGCGTGAAATCATACGGCGCTACAACATCATGTCGGTCCCGACGCTGATGTTTTTCTGCCGCGGAGAGGTATTGTGGCGCGAGAGCGGCCGCGTGGGGTACGAACACCTGATCAACGTGCTGAACGAACTCGAAAAGCGCGAACAGGTGATGCAGCCCTAAACCTCCAGTCGCCAGGCCAGCTCCTCGTGGACGCAGTCTTCGGCAGGGAGCTGACCCAGAGAGCCGGCCGCGCGGAGAACCGCCTGCCGGTTCTCTTCGTTTCGCGTCCCGAGGGCCGTGAACAGCGCCACGGCGCCATGAGCCAGCAGGTGCGCTTCCGGGATGCTGGCCGCAGCGGCCCCGTGCACGACGGCCGCAGCCGGAACGGCCCACGCCGGAGAAGGATGCGGAACGCGGGCCGCGGCCATCAGGGCCGCATACTGCCGCAGCCACCCGGCATCGGGCGCAATCCACGCCGCGAACAGTTCGGGGAACGCCCCGATGCGGCTCAACAGCGCGAAGGCGGCCTCCGCGGCGATTTCGGAATTGAGAAGCCCGTCGCCCCAGAAGGCGAACTCCCCGGGCGTAAGGCGCGCCGGATCGGCGATGTGCAGCGCGGCAAGGCGCAGGCAGCGGACATCCTGCCGCCAGAGGTATTTGGCGAAATCGTGATCGGCGGCCTCGGCACGCGCCAGCGTGCGGAGCGTCGGCAGGCTCACGCCGTAGTTCAGGCCGCAGGGTGCGCCGTAGAAGCGCATCGAATCGGCAACGGCGCCGTTGCGCTCGCGGCGGAATGCCCCGAGCAGCGCCGCCATGCGGGAGGTGAAATCCATCGGAAGGTTATTTGCGGCGCGGCAGGGCGACGTTGATCGTACGGCCGAATTCGAAAACAGGAAGCACGGCGCGGGCATACTCGCGGCCTCCCGAGACGACGATGCAGGTCGAGGGATCGGCCACGCGGCACGCCACGACCTGCGTCTCCTTCGGACCGGCCTCGAGGTCGCTCTTCGCGACGCCCGAAGGTTCGATCTGCAACAGCACGATGTCGCCCGAAAGGTCCGTGTCGGGAAGCAGTCCGGCCGCAGGGCTGAAGCGGCAGACGATATACTGTTTCTTGTCGGCCTGCGGGCAGACCACGTAGCGGCGGGTCTCGGTCGAGACGATCCGCTTGCCGAGGAACAGCTCCAGATAGCTCTGCTCCAGACGGTCGATCTCCTCCAGCGCGGCCTTCAGGCCCTCGCCGAAGACGTTCTCGCCCGCTTCGCCCGTGACCAGCTCGATGCGGTGGCGGCGCAGCGAGAAGATTTGCGCGGCGGCGGTGCGCGCGGCGTCCTCCAGCGCGGGCGTCGTCATGTCGGTCTTGTCCGGCTGCAAGCGCGCGAACTTGTTTTCGGAGGCGGTGTGCGACAGCACGCGGGTCGAGGCCGGAGCCGGAGCCGCGGCATTGAGGTAGGTGTCGCCGTCGAGCAGGGCGATCTGCGCCCCGGTGACGCTCCACACGGTCTTGTCGGTGAGCGGAGCGCGCACCCCGAGGTATTTCTGCGCATAACGCGCATAGGGTCCGCTCAAGGTGACGTCGTGTTCGACGGTGACGTCGACGGCAAGGATCGTGCGCGGCTGGGCGACGGTAAGGCCGCCGGCGGTTTCGTTCGCGCCCTGAAGGGAGATGTATGGGTTCTGGGCCGAGACGCCGCCCGAAAGCAGCAGGGCAAATGCCAAAAGTCTGAATTTCATGGTCCGAAAATTTTATTGCGGTTTCACAAATGTAGCTTATTTTCGCGTGCCGTCAAAATTTCAGGTAAAAATCACGGGTCAGGGCGCGGTATTCGGGCGTGTAGCATTCGTGCTCTCCCGTGCCGACGACCAGTTCCGAGACCTCGGGCACGGCGGCGGAACAATCGGCGGGAGGGTCGGCGGGGCGGTCGGCGGAACAATCGGCGGGAGGGGCGGCGGGGCGGTCGGCGCGGACGAACTCCATCAGCGCCCGTTTGGCCGGGCGGCGGGGCGTGGTGCGCACGTCGGTGCGGCGCACGAGGGCCAGTCGCCCGGCACAGACCGCGAGGAAACGCTCCGCTTCGGCCGTGGGAAGGATGACGGCAAACCGGCCTCCGGGAGCCAGCAGGCGGAGGACGGCGTCGCGCAGGTCGCCGAACGGCAGGTGCACGGCATGGCGGGCCGCGGTGCGTCCCCCGTCGGGGCAGGTGAGCGAGTCGACGAAAAACGGCGGGTTGGAGACGATCAGATCGAACGGCTCCGGGGTCTCGAACTCCTGCACGGGGCATTGAGCGAACGCCACCCTGCCGCTCCAGGGCGAAGCGGCGGCGTTCTCGCGGGCCTGCCCGACATCGTCGATGTCGACGCCCGTGACATGCGCCTCCGGGGCGCGCTGGGCCAGCATCAGGGCGATCAGCCCCGTGCCCGTGCCGATGTCGAGCATCCGCCGGTCCTGCGGCCGCACCGCGGCCCATGCACCCAGCAGAACGCCGTCGGTCCCGACCTTCATCGGGCAGCGGTCCTGACGGACCGTGAATTGTTTAAACCGAAACCCGCTTAAGAAGCGGGATTTATGAGTATTATTCATTGTTCATTCAAATAGCCGTCCATGCCTGCGCCGAACAGCGAGAAATCGTACCGCGCAGGATCCTCCGCATCGAATGCGCGCAGGGCGTCCGTCAACTCCTCGACGGCCCGCCAGTCGTTCTGGCGGCGGCCAAGCAGTCCCAGCGCACGCGCCGTCTCGCCGACATGGACGTCCAGCGGCAGGTAGAGGGCCGACATCGGGATACGCCGCCACAGACCGAAATCGACACCCCGGTCGTCGCGGCGCACCATCCACCGCAGATACATGCACAGCCGCTTGCAGGCCGCGCCGCGCTCGACGGACGAAACATGCTTCTCGCAGCGCGGAGCGTGCTCCCCGGCGAAAAACTCGCGCCGGAAGTCGGCCAGCACGGCGGGCATGCTCTGCGCGGCCTCATAGCGCGTCTCGAAGAAATTCCCGATGCCGCCATGGCGCTCCTCCATACGCCGCAGGGCCAGCACGAAATCGCGCAGGTCCCCGCCGTTGAACGTGCGGTGGACGTAGGACGAAAGCAGCGCCAGTTCGCGCTGCGAGGCGTTGCGCACGAAATCCGCCGGAGCGTCGTCCATGAAGTGCATCATGCGGTGGCCACTGCGGACAATGGCCTTACGGTTGCCCCAGGCGATGGTCGCGGAGAAAAATCCCGCGATCTCGCGGTCGGCGCGGTCCGTATAGCGGTGCGGTACCGAAATCGGATCGTCGGCGATGAAGTCGGGGCTGTTGTATTTGTCGTGGAGCGCGTCGAGCAGCTCCTTCAGATCGGTGTTCGTCATGGCGTGCGGAGCATTCGGAGCAAGACATCGGTTTGCGGGATGCCGTAACCCAGTTCGCAGCCGGGAGCTGCGGCCCGCGTGCCGGAAGCGTGCAGCAGTCCGATGAGTTCGCCGCGTTCCATAGGACGGTATTCGAGCAGGCAGGCGCAAAGCCCCGCGATAACCGGCGTCGAAAACGAAGTTCCCAACGGCGAGGCTCCGGCGACGAAATCGGGCTTCACATAGCCGGCATCTTCGCGTCCGACACCACTGGAGCGGGAGCGGGAAACACCGTCGGAATCGCACGAACCGACCGTGATGACCTGCCGGACATCGGCCGGAAAGGAGACATTGCGCCACGCCTTGTCGCCCTCGTTGCCGGCGCTCTGCACGAAAACGAGCCCGGGACGCGCCGTGAGCAGGCTGTCGAGGTAGCGCGAGAGCGTCGAGGTGCGGCCGTCGAGCATCGCGGGCGTATAGCCGCTGAAATCGTCGAACGTCGTATAGCCCAACGACGAGGAGATCACGTCGACGTCATGCGCCAGGAGCCACTCGATGCCGCGGATCAGCTGCCGCTCCTCGGCGCGAGGCTCCACTTCGGCGCGGTCGGTTTTCGCAAGATAATACTCCGCGCCCCATGCCAGCCCGCGGATCGTATCGCCCGAACGGCCTCCGAGGTTGGTGCAGACCCTCGTGCCGTGGTCTGTGGCGTCGTCGATGAATGCCGTTTCGTCGCCGCCCGTGAAATCGCGCCAGGCGGCGACGTGCAGCCCCCGCGTCCAGCGGTCGGTGCGGAAGCCCCCGAAACCCGCGTCCAGCACCCCGATGCGGACGCCCCGTCCGGAGAGGTTCAGCGAATCGAACGCCCGGGACATCGTCTGCCCCACGGCGCGCGAATAGGTCCGGGAGTAGTCCGAGGTCCACGCCCCGCGCACCTCGCGCACGAGGTCCCACGCACCGTAGGCGGCAAGAGCCGGAAGAAGCAGCCAAAGCAGTTTTTTCATGTTACCGGACCGTTTCGCAGCCGAGGATCAGACCGTCGGACATGGTGATCTTCCGGTCGGCCATTGCGGCGAGGTTTTCGTCGTGGGTGACGATCACGACGGTCTGGCCGAGCCGTTCGCGCAGGTCGAAGAACAGGCGGTGGATCTCGTCGCGGTTGTGCGAGTCGAGGTTGCCCGAGGGTTCGTCGGCCAGCAGCACGGCGGGCGAATTGACCAGCGCACGGGCGATGGCCACGCGCTGCTGCTCGCCGCCCGAAAGCTGTCCGGGCTTGTGGTCGCGCCGCGCCGCGAGGCCCATCATGTCGAGCAGTTCGGAGGCACGGCGTTCGACATCGGCGCGCGGACGCCGGCCGATCAGCCCCGGAATGCAGACGTTCTCGAAAGCCGTGAACTCCGCAAGCAGGTGGTGGAACTGGAACACGAAGCCGATGCGCTCGTTGCGGAACTGCGACAAGGCCCGATCGCCCAAGGCCGAGACATCGCGGCCGTCGATCTCCACGCGCCCGCCGTCGGGACGCGACAGCGTGCCGATGATCTGCAAAAGCGTGGTCTTGCCAGCGCCGCTGGCCCCCACGATGGAGACCACCTCGCCCTGCGCCACGTCGAGCGAAACGCCTTTCAGCACCTCCAGCGTGCCGAAACTCTTGTGTATGTCGGTAACCCGTATCATTGGCGGAACATATTGAACAGTTTGACCGTGTCCACAGCTTCCCGCACGTCGTGGACGCGGAGTATCGCCGCACCCTGGCGCAGACACTCCCAGCCCAGGGCAACGGTTCCGGCGAGCGATTCGGCGGGAGTGGCGTCGAGGACCTTATAGATCATCGACTTGCGCGAAAGCCCCGCCAGCACCGGGTAACCCAGCGCGCAGAGGCGGTGCAGACCCGCGAGCAATTCGTAGTTCTGCTCCGTGGTCTTGGCGAAACCGAAGCCGGGGTCGAGGATGATGTTTTCACGCCGGATGCCCGCGGCGAGCATCTCGTCGGTGCGGCGGCGGAAATAGCCGACGACCTCGGTGACGATGTCGCGCCGGTAGTCGGTCTGCGACTGCATGGTTTTCGGATCGCCCTTCATGTGCATGGCGATGTAGGGTACGCCGCAGTCCGCAACGACGGAGAGCATCGCAGGGTCGAGTTCCCCGGCCGAAATGTCGTTGACGACGAGCGGCCCGAACGTTTCGACAGCCTTCGCCGCGACTTCGCTGCGGAACGTGTCGACCGAGACGGTCATGCCGGGCGCCAGCCGACGCACGGTCCCGACGCCCAGCCGGACGCGACGCCACTCCTCGTCAGCGGGGACTTCGTCGGCCCCGGGACGCGAGGAGTAGCCCCCGACGTCGATCAGCTGCGCCCCTTCGGACACGGCTTCGCGGACGCGGCGCTCGACGGATTCGGCCTCCGGAGTGCGGCTGCCGGCATAGAAAGAATCGGGGGTGACGTTAAGAATCGCCATCACCTGCGGCGAGGAAAAATCAATGTTCATGGGCTTCATGGCTGAAAATTCGGTGCAATTCCGCGACAGCGGGTTCAAGGTCGGATTCGAGGATGTTGACAAGGGTGTAGTCGGCCTTCGCGCTCAACGTATCGTCGTCCGTCTGGGCGGCGATGCGGAGGCGGACCTCCCCGGGTGTGCGCCCGTCGCGGCGGCAGGTGCGTTCGATGCGCAGCGCCTCGGGGGCGAGGACGGCAACCGTGCGGTCGACGCAGGCATCGAACCCCGCATCGAAAAGAAGGGCGCTTTCGAGGATCACGTAGTCGCCCTCCTGCTGTTCGGCCCACGCCGCGAAATCGGCCCAGACGGCCGGGTGGACGATGGCGTTCAGGTCGGCGAGGGCCTGCGCCTCGGAGAAGACCCGCCCGGCAAGGTAGGTACGGTTCAAGGTCCCGTCCGCATAGGCTTCGGCCCCGAAACGGTCCGTGATGCGCCGGCGCAGCTCCGCATCCTCCGTCATCAGCCGTTTGGCCCCGGCATCGGAGTCATAGACCGCGACGCCCAAACGCGCGAAAAGACGGCAAACGGTGCTTTTGCCGCTGCCGATGCCGCCTGTGATTCCGACCTTCATCATGGGTTACGGGGAACGTCGATTTCGGGAATGTCCCCGATGGAAATGATCTTGATGTCGCTGAACCGCGGCGCAAGGGCGTTTTGCAGCGACTGGGGGTCGATGATGAGTTTACCCTCGTGCCCCTCCTCATACGAACGCTTCGTCTTGAGTTCCGCAAGCGGAATGCGCAGCGTCTTGTTCATGTAGACCCGGTAGCCGAAAAGGTTCGTACCGACGCCCTCGACCACGCAGGTAACCTCGAAAGGCTGTCCGTCGACACTCACCCTCACGGTCTGCTCGGTGGTGTACGTATAGCTCAATTTCGCGATATACCAAAGGATGAACGACGCGACGAGCAGCGCCAGAAAAACCGGCGACACGTAGCGGTGCATCCATTTCAACCAATTTTCCATCATGGGAACCTATAATATCCGTATGACAAAGATAGTGCAAGGCGGGGCAATATCAAATTTATTTTGCACATTGCCGAGCCGCAGCCTGCCCAAGCGGGCGTCTGCTTGCCCGCAAAGATAGTGCAAGCCGGCCGCAATGCCAAATTTATTTGAAAAAACGGACCGCACCTTCGGGTGCGGTCCGTTTTTGTCGGATCGGGAGTCTATCCATTACTTCTCCACGTCGGTCTTGGCGCGCTTCGTCATCAGATCGTAAGCGATCGGCGTCGCGAGGAAGATCGTGGCGGCCGTACCTACGACCACGCCGATGATCAGCGCGAAGATGAAGCCGCGGATCGTCTCGCCGCCGAAGAAGAAGATGGCCAGCAGCGTCACGAGCGTCGTGCCCGAGGTGTTGATCGTACGCGACAGCGTCGAGTTGATGGCGTTGTTCACGGTCTCCTTCAGGTTGCGCTTCGGGTAGAGACCCAGGTACTCGCGGATTCGGTCGAAGACGACCACCGTGTCGTTGATGGCATAGCCGATGATCGTCAGGATCGCGGCGATGAACGCCTGGTTGACCTCGAGGTTGAAGGGCAGCAGACCGTAGAACATCGAGAAGATGCCGATGATCAGCAGGGCGTTGAAGGCCAGGGCCGCCGTGGCGCCCGAAGCCCACTGCCAGCGCTTGAAGCGGAACGTAATATAGAGACCGATGGCGATGAGCGAGAAGAGCACCGAATAGATGGCGTTCCACGTCATGTCCTTGGCGATCGAGGGACCGATCTTGTCGGCCGTCAGGATACCGTTGGCGTCGGTCTGCGTATTGCGGAACTGCTCGAAGGTGATGTCATACGAGTAGAGCGGTTTCAGAGCGTCGTAGATGATCTGCTCGACCTCCGAGGTAGCCTCGTCCGACGTGTCGTCGTAGCGATACTGGGTCACGATGCGCATCTGGTTCTCCTTGCCGTACTGCTTCACCTCGGAACTGATCGACGAAGCGTCGGCATCGGCGAACTGCGAGAAAGCCTTCTCCACATTCTGACGAACCTCTTCGGCCGAAACGGGCTTGTCGAAACGGATCACGTAAGCGCGGCCGCCCGTGAACTCGGCGCCGAGGTTCAGACCGCGGGCGAAGAACGAAACGCACGACAGAACCATCAGGGCAACGGCGATGCCGTAAGCCAGTTTGCGCTTGGCGATGAAGTCGACGCGCGTGTTATTGAGGAAGTTCTCCGACCAGCGGCGCGAGAAGGTGATGTGACCCCATTTGCCGACGATCCACTCGATCAGCAGGCGCGTGATGAAGATGGCGCAGAAGAACGAGGTGATGATACCGATGATCAGCGTCGTGGCGAAGCCCTGAACCGGACCGTTGCCGAAGATGAACAGCACGATACCCGTGATGATCGTCGTCAGGTTACCGTCGATGATGGCCGAATAGGCTTTCGAGAAACCGTCCTTGATGGCCAGCGAAAGACCCTTGCCGCCGCGAAGCTCCTCCTTGATACGTTCGTAGATGATCACGTTCGCATCGACGGCCATACCCATCGTCAGCACGATACCCGCGATACCCGGAAGGGTCAGCACGGCGCCGAACGACACCAAAACGCCCATCAGCAGGAAGACGTTCGTGAGCAGCGCGACGTCGGACATCCAGCCCGCCGTCTTGTAGAACAGACCCATGTAGAGCAGCACGAGGATGAAGGCGATCACGAACGAGATCATACCGGCGTTGATCGACTCCTGGCCCAGCGAAGGACCTACGACCGTATCCTGGATGATCTTGGCCGGAGCGGGAACCTTACCCGAATTGAGCACGTTGGCCAGGTCCTTGGCCTCCTGGATGGTGAAATCGCCGGTGATCTGCGACTGTCCCTTGTCGATCTTCGAGTTGACGCGGGGAGCCGAATAGACGTAGCCGTCGAGAACGATGGCGATGCACTTGCCGATATTTTCGCCCGTCATGCGCGACCACTCCTGCGTACCTTCGGCGTTCATGGTCATCGAAACCTCGGCCGTAGCGCCGCGCTGGGCGTACTGCTCGGTGGCTTCCGTAACGACCGAACCATCGAGCGGAGCCTTGCCGTCGGGCGTAGAAACCTTGATGGCGTAGAGGTAGAAACGACCGTCGATCTTGTCGTCGCCCTTGACGCCCCACTTGAACATGATGTCGGCGGGGAACAACTCGCGGACGGCCGGCTGGGCGAGGTACTCGTTGACGGCTGCCATGTCGGCCTTGTAAGCGGCTCCGATGGAGGCGCCGCCTGCGAAGCGGGGATTGAGGACTGCAAAGAGCGGGTTCTGCGAGTGGTCGAAGTTGCCTTCCTGAACGGCGGTCTCGGCCGTGGCGGTCGAATCGGCGGCGCCGACTTCGGCGATCAGGCCCTCGGCCTCGGCGGCGGGAGTCCCGGCGGCAACGGCAGCCTCGGCGGCAGCCGTCTCGGGCGCGGCGGCGGGAGCCTGCGCCAGTTCGGCCTTGATGAGCTTGTCGGCAGCGGAAAGCGCGGGGAAGATCTCATTGGCGTCGTAGGTGGTCCAGAACTCCAGCGAAGCGGTTCCCTGCAACAGGTCGCGGACGCGCTGCGGCTCCTTCACGCCCGGAAGCTCGACCAGAATGCGGTGCGAGTTCGGGAGGCGCAGGATGTTGGGCTGCGTAACGCCGAAGTGGTCGATACGGCTGCGAAGCACGTTGAACGATGCGCCGATGGCAGCCTCGGTCTCCTTCTTGAGGATCTTCTCGACGTCGGCGTCCGAGCTTTCGAGCGTGATGTCCTTGCGGTCGGGGCTTACGAAAAGCTCGGCGATGGGACGGCCGTTCGAAAGGCGCGAATACGCCTTCACGAAGTCGGAGATATAGTCTGTCGAAGAGCCTTGCTTCATCGCCTCGTTGGCCACGCCGATCGCCTCGATGAAAGCCGGATCGTTCTGGCTGTCGCCGGCCAAAGCCTTCACGACATCCTCGACCTGCACCTCCAGCATGACGTTCATACCGCCCTTGAGGTCCAGACCCAGGTTCAGCTCCTTCTCCTTACACTCCTTGTAGGTGAACTTGCGGAAGCCCAGGTTGTAAACCGGCAGGTTCTGCACCGAATCGAGGTAATGCTGTTCGGCCTCGCCCTGCTGGTCGAGGGGGAACTGCGCGGCATAAGCGGCCGCCTGCTTCTCTACGCCACGCGTCTTGAACGTAAACGAGAGCTGATAAACACAAGCGAGAGCCAGCAGGACCGCAATGAGTTTAATAAAACCTTTACTTTGCATTTGAGTGAAAAATAGTTATTGTTATTTGTTGTAATTATTGTCATTACGCACAATAGCACGCAAAGATAGAAAAATAAAGTGAAAAGTGAAAGGTGAAAGGTGAAAAGTAGTGCGCCGGCGCAAAAAAATCCGTATTTTTGGAGCCGTATGATAAAATACACGGAATACAAATACCACCTCGCGGCGTTGTTCACGGTGACCGTATGGGGCGCGACGTTCGTTTCGACGAAGGTCCTGATCGCCAACTCGCTGACTCCGGCGGAAATTTTCCTGCTCCGGTTCGCGATGGCATACGTCTGCATCCTGCCCTTCGCCCGCGGACGCATGTGGGCCGCGAACCTGCGCGACGAACTGCTGCTGGCGGCCGCGGGGCTGAGCGGAGGGTCGCTCTATTTCCTTACCGAAAACATGGCTCTGGAGTACGCCCCGGCCTCGAACGTTTCGCTGATCGTCTGCACGGCGCCCGTGTGGACCGCCGTGGTGATGAGCCTCTTCTATCGCGGCGAGCGGATGTCGCGGCGGCAGATCGCAGGCTCGGCGCTGGCATTCGCGGGGATGGTGCTCGTGGTGCTCAACGGGCATTTCGTGCTCCGCCTCTCGCCGCGGGGCGACATGCTGGCGCTCTCGGCGGCGATGCTATGGATGGTTTATTCGCTGGTGATCAAACGCCTCGGAGGCCGCTACCCCGCTATCTTCATCACCCGGAAAGTCTTTTTCTACGGACTCGTGACGATCCTCCCGGTCTTTGCGTTCCGGCCTTTCGGCGCGGACTGGGAAGTGCTGTCGCGGCCCGTCGTGTGGGGCAACCTGCTCTTTCTGGGCGTCGTGGCCTCGATGCTCTGCTACGTGCTCTGGAACGCCGCGATGCACCGTCTGGGAGCCGTCAGGACAACCAACTACATCTATTTCAACCCGCTGGTGACGATCGTCGCGGCGGCACTCTGCATCGGCGAGCGGATCACCCTCGCCGCTTTGGCCGGAGCGGCGCTGATCCTCTACGGGATGTGGCGGGCGGAGCGGGCCTAATGCACCATCTTCAGGCCGACGATGCCGACGAAGACCAGCGACAGGAAGAACATCCGCCAGAAGGTCACGGCGTCGTGGAAGAAAACGATGCCGAGGACCACGGTTCCCACGCCCCCGATACCGGTCCAGATCATGTAGGCCGTACCCATCGGGATCGTCCTCTGGGCCACGTAGAGCAGCCAGCCGCTCACGCCCATAGACACGACCGAAAGGGCCAGAAAAAGAAAATGGTAACGCGGGCAGAGGTTCGCAAGTTTGAACCCCAGCGGCCACCCCATCTCGAAAAGTCCTGCCAGAATCAGATACAGCCAAGCCATCGGAAACGATTTTTACGGACGAAGATAGCAAATTTTACATCCCGGGCAAAATAAAGAGCGCGACTCCCGCAGGAATCGCGCTCTTTCGCGTCGAATTAATTCTTAATTTTTAATTGGCGAAGCCCTACTTCACCTCTTCGAACTCCACATCCTCGGGCTGCCCGTCGCCGCCGCCCTGCTGGCCGCCGGCGTTCGACTGCGACTGCTGACCGGCATCGGCTCCGGGCTGTGCGCCCTGCTGTGCCTGCTGCTGCGCGTAGATGTCCTGCGAAGCGGCCTGCCATGCGGCATTAAGCTCGGCCATCGCCGTGTCGATGGCGGCCACGTCGGCGTTCTTGTGCGCCTCCTTCAGCTTGCCGAGCGCCGTCTCGATGGCGGCCTTCTTGTCGGCGGGAAGTTTCTCGCCGTACTCCTTGAGCTGCTTCTCGGTGGTGAAGATGTTCGAGTCGGCGGCGTTGATCTTGTCGATGCGCTCCTTCTCGGCCTTGTCCTTCTCCTCGTTGGCCTTGGCCTCGTCGCGCATGCGCTGGATCTCCTGCTCGGTAAGGCCCGAGGAGGCCTCGATGCGGATCTTCTGCTCCTTGCCCGTGCCCTTGTCCTTGGCCGAAACGTTCAGGATGCCGTTGGCGTCGATGTCGAACGTAACCTCGATCTGCGGAACGCCGCGCGGTGCGGCGGGAATGCCGTCGAGGTGGAAGCGGCCGATCGACTTGTTGTCGCGGGCCAGCGGACGCTCGCCCTGGCAGACGTTGATCTCCACCGAAGGCTGGTTGTCGGCAGCCGTCGAGAAGGTCTCCGACTTGCGCGTCGGGATCGTCGTGTTGGCGTCGATGAGTTTGGTCATCACACCGCCCAGGGTCTCGATACCCAGCGACAGCGGCGTAACGTCGAGCAGCAGCACGTCCTTCACCTCGCCCGTGAGCACACCGCCCTGAATGGCGGCGCCGATGGCCACGACCTCGTCGGGGTTGACCGAACGGTTCGGGGTCTTGCCGAAGAACTCCTCGACGATCTTCTGGATCGCGGGAATACGCGTCGAACCGCCCACGAGGATCACCTCGCTGATCTGCGAGGCGTCCAGACCCGCGTCACGAAGCGCCAGCTTGCAAGGCTCGATGGTCTTGCGGATCAGGTGGTCGCACAACTGCTCGAACTTGGCGCGCGTGAGCGTCATCACCAGGTGCTGCGGAATGCCGTTGACAGGCATGATATACGGCAGGTTGATCTCCGTGGTGGTCGAGGACGACAGTTCGATCTTCGCCTTCTCGGCGGCCTCCTTCAGACGCTGCAAGGCCATCGGGTCCTGACGCAGGTCGATCTGGTGCTCGGCCTTGAACGACTCGGCCATGTAGTCGATCAGCACGTGGTCGAAGTCATCGCCTCCGAGGTGCGTATCGCCGTTGGTGGACTTCACCTCGAAAACGCCGTCGCCCAGTTCGAGAATCGAAATATCGAACGTTCCGCCGCCCAGGTCGTACACGGCGATCTTCTGGTCGCTGGACTTCTTGTCGAGACCGTAGGCCAATGCGGCGGCCGTCGGCTCGTTGATGATGCGGCGGACCTTCAGACCGGCGATCTCGCCCGCCTCCTTCGTAGCCTGACGCTGCGAGTCGGAGAAGTAGGCCGGCACCGTGATCACGGCCTCCGAAACCTCCTGGCCCAGATAATCCTCGGCCGTCTTCTTCATCTTCTGGAGGATGATGGCCGAAATCTCCTGCGGGGTATACTGACGTCCGTCGATGTCCACGCGCGGGGTGTTGTTGTCGCCCTTGACGATGGCATAGGGAGCGCGCGCGATGTCGGCCGAAACCTTGTCGTAGGTCTCACCCATGAAACGCTTGATCGAGAAGACCGTGCGCTTGGGGTTGGTGATCGCCTGACGCTTCGCGGGGTCGCCGACCTTACGCTCGCCGTCGGCCGTGAAAGCCACGACCGAAGGGGTCGTGCGGTGTCCCTCGGAGTTGGGGATTACAACAGGCTCGTTGCCCTCCATCACTGCCACGCAGGAGTTCGTGGTTCCTAAATCAATACCGATAATCTTTGCCATAATAGTAATATGTTTTAATTGTTTATTTTTTCGGTTTCGTATCCGCCGGTCCGGGCTTTTTCCGACTCCGGCCGCCGGTTACGCCCACGAACCGAACAAAGGTCGTGCCGATCGGCAATCCCTGCCAAATTGTCAGCCCGATGGCAGAAAAATGCCGTGCAACGTCATGGCGCACGGCATTTTGTCACCCGCCTGAAAAGCGGTTTTCGAGGGGCGCGGCGCACTCGGGGGTGTTCGCAGTCCGGCGACTTGCGTTTTTTTGCCGCTTTTTGGTCAGCGGTTAACCGCGGTCTCGGCCCGCAGAGTTTTTTGTCCTTTTGGGCCGCAAAAAACTGCTAACCGCGGTCTCCGCCCGCGGAAACTTATGTACTTTTTGACCGCAAAAAGTACCAAAAACTCCCCGGCAGATGCCTCCGCCTACTTCGTCCCGTCTAACGTTCGAAACGGGCGCCTATTCGCGGGTTTGCAAGCAAACCGG